>ENA-OQCO01000389-OQCO01000389.1-human-gut-metagenome-genome-assembly--contig:-NODE-389-length-24548-cov-5.478686_pt1 | contig 24548 bp, 28 predicted proteins | sample MGYA00242500_ERZ504582 | MGnify/ENA primary metagenome ERZ504582 (study PRJEB26092, sample SAMD00036346) | human gut metagenome | host: Homo sapiens | study: EMG produced TPA metagenomics assembly of...
AGCCATTCTTCATCAGTCAACTCATATCGTTTCAACATAGTGAACACCCCTTTTTCTTTATTTTATCATGAAAAAGGGAAATAAAACATGCGTTTTGTGCAATTTTTATTTTTCAGACACACTCTAGGACTCCGCTCCCGAAACATTGTAATATATCTTTTAGTGCAATTTGTCTTAGTGTAATTGTTATCTCTGCGTATTCACAGTGTGCGGATAAATATTTCGAGAGAAGATGCTCTGAGACGGCCGGTACTTAGGGATTGTTTTTTAATCCCTTAGTATCCGCTGCCAGTCGAAGGCAGCGAGAGCGTATCTTCGATGAAATATTTGATCTCGCACACGTAAGGCTATAGTCTATAATCCATATTACATATGCATGTCGCATTCTGCCTGCTCGTAATCGATCAATTTGGTGATCGTCGGGTGGTCTCCGCATACCGGGCAGTCATGGTTCTTTGGAAGTTTAATGGTACGGAAAGTCATAGACAGTGCATCATAGGTAAGAAGTCTTCCTGTGAGAAGTTCTCCTTTGCCGATAATGTATTTGATTGCTTCCATTGCCTGAAGGCTTCCGATGACTCCACCCATAGCTCCGATAACGCCGGCCTGTTTACAAGTCGGTACTGCGTCCTTCGGCGGCGGATCTTTAAATATACATCTATAACATGGTCCTTCTCCTGGAACATAGGTCATAAGCTGGCCTTTGAAACGGATGATTCCTGCATGAGAGAATGGTTTCTGTGCCATGACACAGGCATCATTGATCAGGAATTTTGCCGGAAAGTTATCGGTTCCGTCAATAATAAAGTCGTAGTCTTTGATGATATCCATGATATTCTCGGATGTGATGAACTTGCGGTATGTATTTACTTTGACATCCGGATTGATTGCCTGCATGGTTTCTTTTGCCGACTTTACTTTTGCTTTTCCAAGATCTGCTGTTGTATGGATAACCTGTCTCTGAAGATTGGAAAGATCAACTTCATCCGCATCGGCAATTCCGATCGTTCCTACACCTGCTGCCGCCAGATACATAGCTGCCGGTGCTCCAAGTCCACCTGCCCCAATAATCAGTACACTGGCGTTCAGGAGTTTTTTCTGTCCTTTGGCACCAACCTCTTTGAGGATGATATGACGGGAATAACGCTCTAACTGTTCATTCGTAAATGCCATTATCTTGCTCCTCCTCCCATGAAGTACAGGAATTCGATTTCATCACCGTCTTTCACTTCTGTGGATTCAAAAGCTCCACTTTCTACGAATTCATCATTGATAGTTACTGTAACATACTGTGGTGTTTCTACATCCTCTTTCTCAATCAGTTCTTTAACTGTAAGTCCTTCCGGATATTCTTTCTTTTCTCCTGCTACTTTGATAAACATAATGATTATTCTCCTTTTATATATTTGATCACGCACACATAAACTTATTAAATAAACTTATCAAAGATATTCTTCAAACAGTGCTTCTACTTCTTCCTGTTCTTTCAGTCCGACTACTTTCCCCTTCTGTTCTCCGTTCACAAAACAGATCACCGTCGGAACAGACATAACCTTATATTGCTCAGCAAGTGCCTTATCATAATTTACGTTCACTTTGTAAATATAAACAGTATCCTCATGTTCATCTTCGATATCCCCAAGTATTCCTGCCATCTGTTTGCATGGAATACAGGTATCAGAGTAAAAATCAACGAGGACTGGCTTATCTGCTTTTAACACTTTTTCTTCGAAATTCTCTGCATTGATTCTGAGTGCCATATCATTCATCCTCTACTTTCTTAACGATCAGGGTAAATGTATCATCCCCATTGTCTTCCAGTTTCAGAATCTGATGTCCTTCTTCTTTAATACTTCTCGGAACATTCTGTACCGGTTCTCCATTATTCATACGAACAGCAAGAATCTGTCCGTCATCAAGTTCCTCCAGCGCAACCTTTGCTTTTACAAATGTTACCGGACATACAACATCCGTAATATCTACGGTATCATCAATTTTATAATCAGCCATCATAAGCTCCTTTCAGTACTTCGTACAGTTTTTCTTCTCCAACTCGATCAATTGTAAATTTGAATCGCTCTCCTGCATTTGCATGATCTGCAAAAAACTGGATGGCTGCATCTGTCACACGGAACAGCTGCTCTTCAGAAGTGATCAGTGGAAGGAATTCTCTTCCCTTACTGATATGATTTCCAAAAGTACCACCAAACGATACAAGAAATGTCTCATTTACATCCCATGCATCTACCGGACAGGATTTTGCACATCTGCCACAATAGTTGCATTTTTCATTATCGATGATCAGTTTATCATCCTGAAAAGAAATTGCTTCTTCACGACATGCCTTTTCGCAGACACCACAATGAATACAGGTATCTTCTTTCCAGCTGATCTGTGCTGCTCCCTTGATTCCAACATCATTTTCTTCTGCTTTGAGGCAGTTGTTCTGACATCCCGTCACACCAAATTTAAACTTGTGAGGAAGTTCTCGTCCAAAATATCTTTCGTTTAATTTTACTGCGATGTCATAGCTGTTGATATTTCCACTTGGACAGACTGCATTGCCCTGACAGGCTGTTACTGTGCGGACTCTCGGTCCACAGACACCCGGACGACATCCACCTTTGGCAAGATCTGCTGTTACATCATCAATATCGTCTAATTTAATAAAAGGAATCTCAACTCCCTGTCTGGAAGTCAGATGAACATATCCATCTCCGTATTTTTCTGCAACTTCCGCAATCTTTTTGAGGTTCTCTGCCGTAAGAGCTCCACCAACGCAGGCAAGTCTGAGTGAAAAATTATTTTTCTGTTTCTGGCGCATAAATCCGCCTTTTTTTAAGGTTGCGTAATCAACTTTTGCCATTTTCGTCATCTCCTTCTATTACTCTTTTGAAATCTTCTTTCAAATCTTCTATATCTTCAATTCCGACACTGATTCGAATCATATCATCATAAACTCCTGAGAGTTCTTTTTCCTCCTGTGACAAATGAGCTGCTATCGTACTCGATGGATGAATCACTAGTGTCTTGGTATCTCCAATATTGGAAACCAGCCATGGAATTTTCAATTCATTTAATATCTGAAAAGCTCTTTCTTTGCTTTCTGTTCTTAATGTAATGATTGCTCCAAATCCACCATGGAACTGTTTTGCCGCAATCTCATGATATGGATGTTCCTTAAGTCCCGGATAGGAAACCGTAATGCCGTGTCCTAATCCATTCAGAAACTCCGCCAGCTCCATGGCGTTACTACAGTGGCGCTGCATTCGAAGACCAAGTGTCTCAAGTCCCAGATTATTGAGAAAAGCATTCTGTGGTGCCAGACAGGCTCCCATGCTTCGAAACAATCCGTTTCGCAATTTAGCAAGATAAGCAAAAGGTCCAAACTTTTTGAATTCTTTCATTCCTGGATATTTATCTGCATCCCATTTAAACTTTCCGCCGCTTATCAGTATACCACTGATTGCATCACTGCTTCCATTGATATATTTAGAAGAGGAATGAATAACTACATCTGCTCCAAGTTTCAATGGATTGATCAGATAAGGTGTCGCTACTGTATTATCCACAAGAAATGGAATTCCATATTTATGTGCAATTTCTGCAACTCCCTGAATATCCGTGACATCCAGTTTCGGATTTCCGATTGTCTCAGCAAAAACAGCTCTGGTCTCAGGGGTGATTTCCGCCTCAAAAGCCTGCGGTGTATTGACTTTTACATAAGTTGTCGTAACACCATATACTTTCAGCTCATCCAGAAGTTCCACAGTTCCTCCATATAAGCCAGCTGCTGCAACAACATGGTCTCCTCTCTGAAGGACATTCATAAGTGCCATGCTAAGTGCCGCCATGCCGGAAGAACACGCCACACTTCCAATCCCGCCTTCAAGCTTTGCCATCCTTTTTTCAAAAGATTCTATCGTCGGGTTGTTGATTCTTGTGTAAGAATACCCAGCCATTTTATTTGAAAAGATTTTCTCAAGTTCCTCAGCTGTATCATGACGGAATGCACTGGACTGGTAGATCGGTACCTGTGTCGCACCGTGAGGATTGTTACCCTCTGTCCCATGAAGCAAAGTTGTATTAAAACCGTATTCTTTCATTCCTGTGCTCCTTTTTTCTTTTCATTTGTGTTGGTATTACTATATACCTATAAACATACCATGTCAATAGGTAATGTATGTTTTTTTCCATTTTTTCTATAAATTTACAATTTTAAACTTTATTCCGCAGAAAAAAAGAACAGCCACTGTACTTCTGACAGTTCTGTTCTCTTGATCCGACAGCTATTTTACTTATTCTGATCTGCCCTTTGTTCCGCGCTATTCATCAGATTACATAGTCTCCTGTATCTGTGCTCTGCTCCAGAAGGTCTTCCAAAGTAATTCCGTCAAAATATTCATTGAGCAGCTTATAGAAACCTTCCCACATCTGCAGTGTTTTGCAGGATGACGCTCTCTCGCACTGATTCGGATGATCATCCAGACAGGCAACCGGTGCCATTGAACCTTCCGTGATACGCAGGATACTTCCGATCGTATATTCAGCAGGAGTCCTGACCAGGCGATACCCTCCACCTTTTCCTCGAAGCGCTTTGACAAATTTCTGTTTGCTCAAGACAGAAACAATGGACTCGAGATATTTCTCAGAAATCTCCTGTCTTTTCGCAATGTCCATTAATGGAATATACTCTCCATTATTATGTTCTGCAAGATCCAGCATAACGCGGATCGCATAACGTCCTCTCGTTGATATCTTCATGAAATCTCCTCCATAAACCTATTATACCACAAGGTTATAGGGAAAACAAGTGTCAATCATCAGATTACAAGATAATCTTCTCTTGCAGAGCTGTTCTCCAATGCATATACTTTGTTTTCTTTTATTACAAAAAGCCGCTGTACAAACACATCCACTTTTTCTCCCTGACGGACCAGGGGTTCATCCAGTCCTCTTCTTGCAGACAGCACAACTTCTCCAAGTTTCAGCTGAAGTTCAAAATAACTGCCTCTGAAGGCCACACGTTCAACATCTGCTTCCGATGCAGAACTTTTGTATTTCTGTACTTCATTTTTTCTGGTCACCTTTACAAACTCAGGACGTACAATTGCATATTCTGCACCCGGAATATCTTCAAAGTAATTGAAGACATGATAATCCCTGACTGTAGCCGCCTGTCCAAAAAAAGACGCACTAAAAGCAGTTTCAGGACTCTGATATACCTCTACCGGGCTGCCTTTCTGTTCAATATGTCCCCGGTTTGTAATAATAATCTCATCTGCCACTTCAATTGCCTCATCCTGGTCATGCGTAACAAAAATACTGGTGATCCCAAGTTTTTCAATCATATCCTTCAACCACGTACGAAGTTCCTGTCGGATTTTGCATCAATCGCTGCAAACGGCTCATCCAACAGAAGAAGCTGCGGATTTGGTGCAAGAGCTCTCGCAAAAGCCACTCTCTGTCTCTGACCACCGGAAAGTTGACTTGGATATCTTTTTTCAAGTCCTTTCAGTCCGATCAGTTCAATCAATTCCGTTACTCTTTTTTTAATATAGGTTTTATCCGCTTTCTGTACTTTCAGACCAAATGCAATATTGTCATAAACTGTCATGTAACGAAATAACGCATAACTTTGAAATACAAATCCTATTCCACGTTCGCTTGCCGGTATATCATTCACTACTTTTCCGTCAATAATGATCTCCCCGCTGTCTGGCTGTTCCAGTCCCGCAATCATACGTAGTATTGTCGTTTTTCCACTTCCACTTGGTCCAAGCAGACCGATCAGTTTTCCTTTCTCAATCCCGAAGGAAACATGATCTGAAGCTTTATAGTCCCCAAAGGTTTTATTGATATCTTTTAATTCCACGTACATTATGCTTCCTCCTCTTTTTTGCCTTTATACTCCATGATGCTTCGAATGACCAAAAGAATAATTGCCATGATTACCAGAATTGATGATACAGCAAATGCCGGAACATACTGGAATTCATTAAATAAAATTTCTACATGAAGCGGCAATGTATTCGTCAGTCCCCTGAGATGACCTGACAGTACAGATACTGCGCCAAATTCCCCCATGGCTCTCGCAGTACAGAGTACGATTCCATACAACAGCGCCCATTTGATATGTGGAAATGTTATTTTTGAAAAAATCGTCCATCCTTTTGCTCCCATAAGTGCTGCTGCTTCTTCCTCATCCGTTCCAATCGACTCCAGTACTGGAAGCAGTTCACGAAAAACAAATGGAAATGTTACAAATACAGTCGCCAGAATGATTCCCGGAACAGCAAATACAATCTGGATATTTGCTTTTTGCAGATACGGGTAAAGAATGCTCTGTTTTCCAAATACAAGAAGATAGATCAGACCTGCAATGATTGGCGAAACCGTGACTGGTACATCGATCAGCGTCGTCAGAAATTTTTTCCCTTTAAACTGAAATCGCGTCACTGCCCAGGCTGCACATAAGCCCAAAACAGTGTTACATAATACCGCAATGACTGTTGCTTTTAACGTCAGCATCAGTGCAGCGATCGTAAAAGAATCTGTCACCGCTTCCACATAAACCTGCCATCCTTTTTTCAATGCCTCCGTTACAACTACAAACAAAGGAAGCACCAGCATAACAAAAAGAAAGAGAATGCTGATTCCGATCAGCAGATATTTGACCAGCTTTGATTCTTTTTTCTTACCCATCACGCATTGCCTCCTCTCAGTCTTTTTGAATTGCGTGCCTGCATCAGATTCATCAGAAACAGAATCAGGAATGAAGCCACCAGCATAACCAGTGCAATGGATGTGGCACTTTTATAATCAAATTCCTGTAATTCAGACATAATGATCAATGGTGTGATTTCTGTTTCATATGGTCTGTTTCCTGCAATAAATACTACGCTTCCATATTCTCCCAGGCATCGTCCAAATGCAAGTCCGGTTCCAGTCAAAAGCGGCGGTAAAAGTTCCGGAAGAATCACTCTTCGAAAAATATAGGCTGGCTTTGCGCCATAACTCTTGCCGCTTCTTCATAAGAACCATCCAGTTTCTCAAGAACCGGCTGAACAGCTCTCGCTACAAAAGGAATCCCCACAAAGATCAGTGCAAATGTAATTCCAAGCTTTGTATAGGCAATCTTAATTCCAAACTTTGCAAAAAAGCTTCCGATCAGTCCCTGATCCGAAGTAAGGGAAGTCAGAGAAATGCCTGCTACTGCTGTTGGAAGCGCAAATGGAAGCTCAATCATTCCATCCATGATCCTTTTTCCCGGAAATTCATAACGTACCAGCACCCATGCCAGGATCAGCCCCATCACTGCATTTACAAAAGAAGCTCCAAGAGCTGTAATAAAACTCACATAAAAGCTGGATAAAATTCTTTTACGGGTTATAACCTCAATAAATTCATTAAACCCAAGTTGGGAAGAATAGATTACAAGTGACGCCAGCGGAATCAGAACAACAATGCTCAGCATAGTGATTGTCACACCCATCGTCAGTCCAAATCCCGGTATCACTCTTTTTTTGCTTTTTTTCATAATATCCACTCCTCATCTTCTAGTTTCCATAGATTCTGTCAAAAACTCCTCCATCTGCAAAATGTTTCCGCTGCACTTCCTGCCAGCCGCCAAAATCATCAATCGTCTTCAGTTCCATATTCAGATCAAAAACATCACTGTATTCCTCCAAAATTTCCTGATTGACCGGACGATAATAATTCTCAGCTGCAATTCTCTGTGCGTCATCAGAATACAGATAATTCAGATATTCCCTGGAAACTTCTTCTGTACCACGATTCTCTGCGACCTCATCCACAACAGCTACCGACGGTTGAGCCAGAACACTGATACTCGGAGCAATGATCTCAAATTCATCCGGATCATCTTTTACAGAAAGAAATGCTTCATTTTCCCAGGCAATCAGCACATCTCCCTGCCCGTTTTCTACAAAAGAGGTCGTAGCACTTCTTGCTCCGGAATCCAGTACCAGAACATTCTGGTATAATTTCTTTATAAATGCTTCCATCTTCTCTTCATCATTATTATATATTTTCTGAGCATAAGCCCAGGCTGCCAGATAATTCCATCGTGCACCGCCGGATGTCTTCGGGTTTGGAGTGATCACATCGACATCGTCTCGGATGAGGTCATCCCAGTCCTGGATATTCTTTGGATTTCCTTTCCGTACCAGAAATACGATCGTAGATGTGTACGGAGCACTGTCATCAGGAAGTTCTTCCTTCCATCCACTCTGAATCATGCCGGCATTTTCGATTGCATCAATATCATAATCAAGTGCAAGTGTCACTACATCTGCCTGCAGGCCGTTGATCACTTCCAGTGCCTGTTTGCCGGAGCCTCCATGTGACTGGATCACATCAACATCCTGTCCTGTTTTTTCTTTCCAGTGTTCCTTAAAAATCTCATTATAGGACTCGTAAAGTTCTCTTGTCGGATCATAAGAAACATTGATGATATGTATGTTTGAACCTGCACCGGCATCGTAAGAACAGACGCCGGCAAATGCAGCTATTCCAAGTACTGATACCAGGCAGATGTTTCTGAATTTCTTTTTTATCATTTATTTCACTCCCGTTGGATGATTATTTCGTTAACATATGTAATTGGTATGTTTTACGTTAATGGCATTATATACCAATAAACATAGTTTTTAAATATGTTTATAAGAAAACGTTTGCACAGGCATATAAAAAAACAGCTGCCATCATTTATGATAACAGCTGCAATCCTGCCGGAAGCTATTTCACATCATCGTAAGTATCAAGGAAATTATGTCTCACACCATCCTGTTTATACCCAATGACTGTATTCAGATTTACATTCTCAACACTTCGGAAAATATTATACTCAATTACCGGATCTTTCTGAGCGAGTTCGTGAATCAATTCCTTGATCTCTGCACGCTTGGAACCTTTTTCCGTACCACCACAGGAAGCACAATGCTCCGTAAAACGACACGCACACTGAATAAAATGAAGGTCATTGTAGTTCGCCCAGTGAATGATATCCGCCTCACGGATCAGATACAGCGGGCGAATCAGTTCCATTCCCTCAAAGTTTGTACTGTGAAGCTTCGGCATCATCGTCTGTACCTGTGCACCGTAAAGCATTCCCATCAGGATCGTTTCAATAACATCGTCATAATGATGCCCTAACGCAATCTTATTGCAGCCAAGTTCCTTTGCTTTGCTGTATAGATAACCTCTTCTCATACGAGCACAGAGATAACACGGTGACTGTTCCTCAGATGCTACAATATTAAAGATATCCGACTCAAATACTGTGATCGGCACATTCAGGATCTGTGCATTATCTTTGATCGTCTGATAGTTGATCTCATTGTATCCCGGATTCATTACAAGAAAGACAACTTCAAAATTCTTTTTTCCATGACGTGAAAGCTCCTGAAACAACTTTGCCATCAACATGGAATCTTTTCCACCAGAAATGCAGACTGCAATTTTATCACCATCCTGCACCAGTTCATATTCTCTGATTGCCTTCGTAAACCGTCTCCAGATAGGTTTGCGGAATTTCTTGATAATGCTTCGTTCAATGTCCTTTGTACGCTGTTCCGCTGCATTGTGATCAGCCATCATTTTGCTGAGCTTCATCTTAAGCCATGCACGATAGCCATTTTTGATGCTGTAGATTTCATATCCCTGTTCTGTCAGCTCTTCTGCGATTTCTTCACTCTTCTGACCGGTATAACAAAGCAGGTAAACCGGACAGTCTTTACGTATTTCATCCATATGCGCTGCCAATTCCTCCCAGTAAATATTGACCGCACCAGGATAAGTCTCCTTCTCAAAATCCGCGGCATCACGGATATCTATGATCTGCTTTTCTCTTGTATCTTCCTGTAACTCTTCAATTGTTCTAATACACATATCAATCTTCCTTATACTTTTCTTATATACAGTAATCACTCCAGAAGCTCTCCGAAACATGAGAGCAGCTGTTTCTTACCAGCAGTTTCCCGGATAGTTCCATTCGGACTACTCCCGAATGGCCGCCTTTCATTCTGTCCAGAAGCAGATACAGGGCAAATCGTCCTATTTCTTCTTTTGGAAGACCAACTGTCGTCAGCATTGGTTTGGTAAATTGTGCTTCTTCAATATCGTCACTGGCTATAATGGATGGAGTAAAATACAGATTTCTGCACTTTCTGAGATATTTCAGTATACCCACAGCCGTGATATCATTTGCGCAGTAAATGCCAGTCGGGCAGTCCTCAGATTTCAAAAGCTTCTCCATTGCCTCATAGCCTTCTCTCTCTGTCTGATCTGTTTCTACTACATACTCCGGTATGACATCCAGGTTATTTTTCTTCAACGTATCCAGATAACCAACATAACGATCTTCATTTCTGCAGCCGCCTACATATCCGATGTTTCTATGACCAAGCGAGATCAAATGTTCAACTGCCATCTGTGCAATTTTCTTTCCATCGCACAAAACCTCATCAACTTCATAATTTGTAGAATTTCGATTAACAGATACAACACTTCTGTATTTCTGATTCAGTTTCTTCAAAGCAAGCGGATTACAGCGTCCAATGATGATCAGTCCGTCTTTATTTTCTTCTGTCTCAGTATACATTCGCTGAATGATCTGGTCAAGATTTTCTCTTCTGCATTTTCGATCATCAGAAAAAAGCGGCATATACCAGACTTTTGATAAAATACAGTTATGTTCATGTATCTCACTTTCTACAACCCTGAGCAATTCTGTAAAAAAAGGATCTGTTCTGGATTCATCTGTACGTGTCATAAGGACATTGATATACCAGATTTTGCTTTCTTTTGCCTGTGTTCCCTTTTTCAGGTTTCGTGCCGCCTCATTTGGAACATAATTCATTTCCATGGCAATTGACCAGACTTTTTCTCTGAGGCCAGGCACTGAACATTTGTAATCCGGCCGGTTCAGGATACGTGATACGGTTGATATAGATACTCCTGCTTTTTCTGCGATCTTTTTGATTGACATATGTATTTCCTCTCTCTGCCTTCCTTCGACAGATCTCAGTAAAAAAGAACCGGAAGTCAGGACAGCCCTGTGTCTCTAACCCCCGGTAATATTCAGATATAGTACATTTCCTGTTTATCATAGTGATTGGAATAATATCCGCTCATTTGTGCCAAAGTTAAATTTGACAGAATCTGATCGAGTTCCTGGTTGACGGAATCCACCACCAGTTTCTGAATCGTGTCAGAGATTCCTTTATAACTGTTTTCCGCCAGAACATCCTCATCTTCAAGGTGGTAACTGCCTTCCAGTGCTTCCACCACAGATGCAACCGTAATCTCGTCAGCAGCTTTTGCCAGATTATATCCTCCCTGGGAGCCTTTGACACTTTTTACTATGCCTGTTCTGCGGAACGAGGCAAATATGTGTTCCAGAAACTGGAGAGAAATGTCATTTCTCTCAGCAATGGTTTTCAGGGCTACCGGTGTGGTGGACGGCTGAGCAGCCAGATCCACCAACGCAGTGAGACCATATCTGGTTTTTTTACAGAATTTCAATTACTGGATTGCTTTGAAAGCTTCGTCCAGATCCTGAATGATATCATCGATGTTTTCTGTTCCGATGGAAAGACGGATTGTGTTCGGTTTGATACCCTGATCCAGAAGCTCTTCTTCTGTGCACTGGCTGTGTGTGGTGGTTGCAGGATGGATAACCAGTGATTTAACATCTGCTACGTTTGCAAGGAGTGAAAACAGTTCCAGATTATCGATGAAGTCTTTGGCTGTCTGTGCATCTCCCTTGATTTCGAATGTGAAGATAGATCCACCACCATTCGGGAAGTATTTTGCATACAGTGCCTCTGGCTTTCATCATCTGTTACAGACGGATGATGAACTTTTTCTACCTGCGGATGATTATTCAGATACTGAACAACTTTCAGTGCATTCTCAACATGACGTTCTACGCGGAGAGACAGTGTTTCAAGTCCCTGCAGGAAGATGAATGAGCTTACTGGAGAAATAGTTGCTCCTGTATCACGAAGAAGGATTGCACGGATCTTTGTAACAAATGCAGCCGGTCCGCATGCTTTTGTAAAGCTGATTCCATGATAACTCGGGTTTGGCTCTGTCAGAGACGGGAACTTACCGGAAGCTTCCCAGTCAAATTTACCACCTTCAACGATGACACCACCGATTGTTGTTCCATGTCCACCGATGAATTTTGTTGCAGAATGAACAACGATATCAGCACCGTATTCGATCGGTCTTACAAGGTATGGTGTTGCAAATGTATTATCTACAACAAGCGGAATCTGATGTCTGTGTGCGATCTCAGCGCATGCCTCAACGTCAACAACGTCAGAGTTCGGATTTCCAAGAGTCTCGATGTAAAGTGCTTTGGTGTTGTCCTGGATTGCATTCTCTACCTCTTCAAGATTGAAGATATCAACAAATGTTGTTGTGATTCCGTATGCCGGAAGTGTATGCTCCAGAAGGTTTGTTGTTCCACCGTAGATATTCTTTGCTGCTACGATATGATCTCCATTCTGCGCAAGGTTTTCGATTGTATATGTAATTGCTGCTGCACCGGAAGCTACTGCAAGTGCAGCTGTACCACCTTCAAGAGCTGCAATTCTTTTTTCAAAAACATCTTCTGTCGGGTTTGTCAGACGACCATAGATGTTACCTGCATCTGCCAGTCCGAAACGAGCTGCTGCATGATCGCAGTTACGGAATACATAAGAAGAAGTCTGGTAGATTGGAACGGCTCTTGCGTCAGTAACCGGATCCGGCTGTTCCTGTCCTACGTGAAGCTGAAGTGTTTCAAATTTGAATTTTCTGTTTTCTCTTGTGATTTTTTCACCCATGAATCTGATCCTCTTTTCTGTTTTTTTGATTTTTGTGGGGGAAGGAAGATTTCTCTTCCTTCCGGTAGTCTATTGTATATGAAATTATGAAATTTCTTACTCTGTAAATAACGCTGTTGAGTAATATCTGTCACCAGTATCCGGAAGAAGTGCTACGATAGTCTTTCCTTTGTTTTCCGGACGTTTTGCAAGTTCAATTGCTGCGTAGAGAGCTGCTCCTGAGGAAATGCCTACGAGAACGCCTTCTTTCTTGGCAAGAAGTTTTGCTGTTGTGAAGCATACTTCATTGTCGATTGGCATGATCTCGTCATAAATCTGTGTGTTCAGGACTTCCGGAACGAATCCTGCTCCGATACCCTGAATCTTATGCGGGCCGCCTTTTCCTTCGGAAAGAACCGGGGAAGTTGCAGGTTCTACTGCTACGATCTTAATATCCGGGTTCTGCTCTTTCAGGTATTCTCCTGTTCCTGTAAGTGTTCCGCCTGTGCCGACACCAGCTACGAAGATGTCTACCTTTCCGTCTGTATCTTTCCAGATTTCAGGACCTGTGGTTGCTTTGTGTGCTGCCGGGTTTGCCGGATTTACAAACTGTCCCGGTATATAGCTGTTCGGAATTTCTTTTGCAAGTTCATCTGCTTTGGCGATTGCACCTTTCATTCCCTTGGCTCCTTCTGTCAGAACCAGTTCTGCGCCATATGCTTTCAGAATATTTCTACGCTCAATACTCATGGTCTCCGGCATGGTAAGGATGATTCTGTATCCTTTCGCTGCTGCGATAGATGCAAGACCGATACCTGTGTTTCCGGATGTTGGCTCGATGATTACAGATTCTTCTTTAAGGATTCCCTTTGCTTCAGCGTCCTCGATCATCGCTTTGGCGATTCTGTCCTTGACGCTTCCTGCCGGGTTAAAATACTCAAGTTTCACAAGGAGAGTTGCTTCCAGTCCAAGTTCCTTCTCTACATTTGTTACTTCTACAAGTGGAGTGTTTCCGATCAGCCCAAGTGTTCCTTTATAAATGTTTGCCATGGTGTTTACCGCCTTTCTTTTTACTTATTTATTCGTGTCTGTTTTTTATTAACATACCTCTTTGATATGTTTAGTATGTTATTCCTTTTTACCCGAAATGTCAATAGGTTTTTGGAAAAAATTTGAACTTTTTTTCGCGGTATTGTATAATTCATTTATACGCGGAAAATAAATACTTAGGAGAATACTTTTTATGAATCAGCAGACAGATAAAGCGATTCTGGTCGTGAGCTTCGGAACCAGCTATGAAGCATCCCGAAAAGCCACTATAGAGAAGATTGAACAGGACATTAGAAACGCTTTTCAGGATCATCGGATCTATCGTGCATGGACCAGTAAATTTATCATCTCAATTCTGAAAAAAAGAGATAACTATACGGTTCCGACTGTAAAGGAAGCTCTTGAACAAATGATCACAGACGGGATCCGGGAGGTGGTTGTTCAGCCGACCCATATCCTGGACGGTATCGAGAATAATATTATGAAAGAAGAAGTTCTTTCTTATAAAAAATCTTTTGACAAAATCGCATTTGGAACTCCTCTTCTTGCAGATTCGAAAGATGAATCACAGGCAATCAACGCAGTAACAACAGAATTTTCTGATCTGAAAGAAACAGAAGCTCTTGTATTCATGGGACATGGAACAACCCATCAGGTAAACACCATGTATGCAGGACTTGATCAGAAATTCAAAGAGTCCGCTCACGCCAATGTTTTTATCGGAACCGTAGAAGCTGATCCAACCATCCATAATCTGGTAAAAGAAGTAACATCTTTCCAGCCATCCAAAATCTATGTAACACCTTTTATGATCGTAGCAGGCGATCATGCACACAATGATATGGCTGGTGATTCTCCGGATTCCTGGGTATGTCAGTTTGAAAATGCCGGATTTGAAGTCTGTCCGATCATCAAAGGACTGGGTGAATATCCTGGAATACGCAGGATGTATGTGGAGCATGCACAAAAAGCCATTGATTCCATGAAATAATATATCTATGCAGTAATGTCCTATAAAGCAAAAAGGTCTGTACCCATCGGGAATATTTACAGTTTTTCTCTGCCTGTTTACGCAGCATGGAACTGTATCATTCTCAAAGGTCCAGACCTTTTTCCATATTCATTTATAATGTACGCTTCTCTTTTATTCAGTTCTCCTGACTCTTTTTACATATCTGAATTCCCATAAGTAAAAGCACCGGGAATACGATTGCCGCAAGAATTCCCATTCTCAGATTATTCCCCACACTGCTGGATACAAAACCTGCAAGTGTCGGACCACCGGAGCAGCCAAGGTCTCCTGCAAGAGCAAGCAATGCAAACATTGCCGTACCTCCACCTCTGATGGATGCCGATGCAATGCTGAATGTTCCCGGCCACATAATTCCAACAGAAAATCCACAGACTGCACAGGTCATCATCAGCATAACGACCCAGAATATCTTCATGGAGCAGAGTTCTTTAATAGAAAGTCCTTTCTCTCCTTCTTCATGCAGGGAATAGATCGGGGAAGTCAGAAATACGATTCCATTAAGTACCGGAATGACCGCCCAGATGCGTGCAAGGATTTTCCAGTTTTCTATTCCAAAAGTGCTGAAGAAAATCGTAGAGATCAGTACCACTCCCACATGTCCCCAGCAGTAAACGGTCTTGTTTTAAATCTAAATGCAATTGTAAACTTTTCTATTTTTTTAGTTGACATTATCTTTTCTTTCTTTTAAAATTGTAAACCATAAAGATTTTGGAGGTTTACAAATGTCAAAGACGAAAACTTTAATCTACTGCAGTCTTTTTACTGCGCTGATTGCGGCGGGGGCTTTTATCAAGATCCCGGTGCCGGTGGTTCCTTTTACTTTGCAGTATCTGTTTACGATGCTTGCAGGGCTGCTGCTTGGTTCTAAACGTGGAACAATCTCTGTCGTTGCCTACATGCTTCTGGGGCTTGCAGGGCTTCCGATCTTCTCTGAGGGCGGCGGTCTCTGGTATGTCTTTAAGCCGAGTTTTGGCTATATCATTGGATTCTGCCTCGGAACTTACGTGACAGGACGTATCGCAGAACATCTGAAGAAAAAGACGATCTTCCGCTACCTGCTCGCAAACCTGGCTGGACTTATGATCGTCTATGCCTGCGGCATGATCTACTACTATGTGATCTGCAATTATGTGATCGACACACCAATCGGAATCTGGCCGCTCATCCTCTACTGCTTCCTTCTTGCAGTACCTGGTGACATCGCTTTAAGCATCCTTGGGGCCATCATTGCCAGACGTGTTCGTCCGGTCGTGATCCAGTACCTTTCTGATTCCAATACAACTTTATTACATACGGAGGAGACAGCAAAATGAACCCACTTACTTTAGCCCAGGAAATTATTGACGGACGCAGGATCACAAGAGAGGATGATCTTTCCTTCTTTCTCACCTGTGATCTGGATGAATTATGTGAAGGTGCAGACCGCATTCGAGAAGCCTGTATCGGAGACAAAGTAGACCTCTGCTCAATCATCAACGGACGCAGCGGCAGATGTCCGGAAGACTGTAAATACTGTGCACAGTCCGCACACCACCACACTTCCTGCGAAGTGTACAATTTTCTTCCGGAGGAAAAGATCCTTGAATCCTGTAAGATGAATGAGTCCGAAGGTGTCGACCGTTTTTCCATCGTCACCGCCGGAAAAGCTCTGACAGGAAAAGAATTCGACCAGGCAATCCATGCTTACGAGACCATGCACAGAGAATGCAAGATTGACCTCTGCGCTTCCATGGGATTTATTTCTGCCGAACAACTTCACCGTCTTCACGAGGCAGGTGTGACCAGCTACCACCACAACATCGAAACCTCCCGTAGAAATTTCCCGAATATCTGTACCACACACACCTACGACATGAAGATCGAGACCCTCAAAAAAGTCAAAGCCGAAGGCATGTGTGCCTGCTCCGGCGGTATCATCGGCATGGGTGAGACCTGGGAAGACCGTCTGGATATGGCGATCAGCCTTGCTGAACTTGGCATCGATTCCATCCCGATCAATGCTCTGATGCCGATCCCAGGAACACCTCTGGAACATCTACCGGAACTTTCTGAGCCGGATATACTGCGTACAATCGCCTTCTTCCGCTATATCAACCCGGAGGCAAACATCCGTCTCGCTGCCGGACGCGCACTTCTCACCAACGACGGAGAAACTGCTTTCAAAGCCGGAGCTTCCGCTTCCATCACCGGAAACATGCTGACCACCGTTGCATGTGCGACGATCCGAAGCGACCGCAAGATGCTCGCTGACATGGGACGTGACGTAACTCCTGAATACTGGAAGGAAGTGTAAAATAAAAATGAGCAAAGCAATTTTTCTCACCGGAACCGGAACAGATATCGGCAAAACCTTTATTGCCGGACTAATCGTAAAAAAACTTGCACAGGCAGGCAAAAATCCAGCTTACTACAAAGCAGCCATGAGCGGAAATGACCGCCGGTCAGACGAAAGCCTGATCCCGGGCGATGCACTTTTTGTGCGACAGATGTCCGGTATCTCACAGCCGCTTGACGAAATGTGCCCTTATGTATATGAAAATGCCTGGTCACCACACCTTGCATCCCGCGTGGAAGGAAATCCTGTTGACCTCGCTGTTGTCCGCGAAGGTTTTGCGAAAGTCGCTGAGAACTATGACTACATCACCATGGAAGGAAGCGGCGGAATCCTCTGCCCTCTCTGTTTTGATGAGCATAAGATCCAGCTTGAAGATGTGATCCGGGAATTTAATCTTTCCAGTATCCTTATCGCCGATGCCGGTCTTGGCACGATCAACAGTGTTGTCCTGACTTTCGAATATATGAAGGCACACAACCTTCCGCTTAAGGGCATCATTTTTAATCATTACCATCCGGGGAACATCATGGAAGAAGATAATATTTTTATGTGTGAACATATGACAGGGCTTCCTGTGCTTGCGAAGGTACAGGACAATGCCACAGAACTTGAAACAGATGCAGATGTGCTGAGTGCACTTTATGACGAGGTGAAGATCAGATGATATGGTATCCTTATGAACAGATGAAAACAATGAAAGAACCTTACAGGATTCTGGATGCAGAAGGCGTGCATCTCTACACCAAAGACCAGAAGCTGATCGATTCAATTTCTTCCTGGTGGTGCATGATCCACGGCTACAAACATCCGGAGCTGACCGCCGCCATCAAAGAACAGGCTGACCGTTTCTGCCATGTAATGCTCGGCGGTCTCACCCATGAACCGGTAGAAAAACTTTCTGATAAGCTTCAGGAATTTCTTCCGGGTGACCTGGACTACTGCTTCTTTTCTGACTCGGGAAGTGTCGCAGTAGAAGTCTCTCTTAAGATGGCACTCCAGTACAACACCAATCAGGGAAGGAAACGCCCTCTGGTGCTGGCTCTGGAACATGCCTACCACGGAGACACTTTCAAGGCAATGGAAGTCGGAGATGACGAAGATTATCATTTCGCTTTTGACAAAAAAGAAGGCGTCGTTCATATCCCGACAGAGATCCCGGCGCTTGAGGATGCATTTGAACTGTATCATGACCGGCTGAACTGCTTTATCGTAGAGCCGCTGCTCCAGGGCGCCGGCGGCATGCGGATGTATGATATTTCTTTCCTGAAACGTGCCAGAGAACTGTGCAATCAATATGATGTGCTTCTGATTTTTGATGAGGTTGCAACAGGATTCGGACGTACCGGAAACCGCTTTGTAGCCGACCTTGTCCTTCCGGACATCCTGGTTCTCGGAAAAGCCCTGACCGGCGGTTATATCGGACATGCTGTCACCGTTGCAAACCACAAAGTCTTTGACGCTTTTTATAGTGACGATGACCGCCTTGCCCTGATGCACGGTCCGACCTTTATGGGAAATCCACTTGCCTGTGCCGTTGCACTTAAGGGAATCGAGATCTTTGAACGTGACGATTATATGAGCAAGATCCGGCATATCGAACAGATTTCCCGTCAGGAAATGGAAAATTTCTCTGACCCGCGCATCAAAGAAGTCCGTATCATGGGCGGCTGTACCTGCGTCGAAGTCCATGATCCAAAGACCCTGGAAGGTTTCCAGCAGTTTGCCTATGAACGCGGGGTCTTCTGCAGACCTTTCTTAAACTATATGTATTCCATGGTTCCTTATGTGATCTCCGACGAGGAACTCATTCAGATTTTTGACGTAATGAAGGACTGGTTTCACTGAAACCAGCCCTTCTTCTCTTCAATTCTATTCAACATATCTAACAGCGATTTCTTTTATTAACAAAATAATTCAGGATTCCCCCACCAACAATGATCACAACGGCAACTGCCACGACTCTCTTGGCTGCTTCCTGTGGAAGCTGGCTCTTTGAACCAATAGAATCCGAATAAAAGGTCAGCGTATAGTCAATCTCGTGAGGTGCTCCCATTGCTGTTGTATCTGCGATCACCGGCATTCCTTCATCCATACTGAGCACCGGAATCTCAAAAACAGAATTCATACCTTCTTCATTGGTCGGAAGATATTTCTCTCCGTCTACGATCATATAATCATAATTTGAACTGCTCCACTGGATCTGTGCGTAAGCCTGACCATCCTTCACAGTCAGAATTGTCGGCGATGTCACACTTGCCTTTCCGCTTCCGCCCTCAAGATCCACCTGAATGGAATATTCTCCATCCTCTTTGTCAATATCCATGCCTGCCGCCTGACAGATGCAGGAAAAAGCTCCAATGCCGATAAATACAGCAGCAATCAGACTTGAAAGTTTTCTTTTCATTTCTCTACTCCATTTTTTTCTTTTTAAACATTGCCAAATTTTATCTATAGAAACTATGATAACACAGCAAATCCTACATTGCAAACACTATACAATTCTAGTATAATTAAAAAGATATGTCTGTGAATGAGACTTCACAGCATAATGTAAATTTAAGATCATTTCAAAAATAAATTCAGGAGGTTTTATCAATGAAAGGTACATTATATGGAGTTGGCGTCGGACCTGGGGATCCGGAATTAATGACATTAAAGGCAGTTCGCATGATCCGTGAAAATGGGATCATCGCTGTACCTGGTGCAGACGTTAAAGAAACCGTTGCCTATAAAATTGCAGTACAGGCAGTTCCGGAGCTGGAAGAAAAAGAACTTCTTCCAATCTACATGCCGATGACACATGATGCAAAGGAACTTGAAGAAAATCATGCAAAAGGCGCAAAAGCTCTGGAAGCCTGTCTTGATCAGGGAAAAAATGTTGTTTTCCTGACTCTTGGTGATCCATGTGTATATTCTACTTTTTCCTATCTGCAGCATCGCGTAGAGGCAGACGGATATCACACAGAGCTGGTAAGCGGAATCACTTCTTTCTGTGCTGCAGCTGCACGACTGAACATTTCTCTGTCTGAATGGAACGAACAGCTTCATATCGTTCCTGCTGTCCATCGTCTTGACAGTGAACTGACAGAATCCGGAAACTACATTCTGATGAAATCAGGAAAGAAAATGAATCAGGTAAAGGAAATTCTCGCCAAAAGCGGCCGTGATGTCCTCATGGTTGAAAACTGTGGCATGCCAGAGGAACATATCTATCATGGAGTGGAGGAAATTCCGGATGATGCCGGCTACTATTCTCTGATCATTGCGAAGGAGCACAAATGATCGAAACAAAGAATCTGACAAAAACATTTGATAATTTTACTGCTGTGGATTCTCTGGATCTCAAAATTGAGACCGGAGAATTCTTCGGTCTTCTTGGACCGAATGGTGCCGGAAAGACTACGACGATCAGTCTTCTTTCTACGCTTCTTCTTCCGACTAAAGGAGAAATCCTGATCGATGGACAGAAGCTGACACGAAACCGACCGGATCTCAAGCGTAAGATCAGTGTAATCACACAGGAGTACTCCATGCGCCAGGACATGAATATGGACGAGATCATGGAATATCAGGGACGTCTTTATTTCATGCCACGCAAAGAAATCAAACATCGTACAGAAGAACTTCTGGAGTTCTGTGATCTGATCAAGTTTCGTAAACGAACAGTCCGTAAGCTTTCCGGCGGCATGAAGCGGAAACTGATGGTATGTCGGGCCCTCCTGACAGATCCTGAGATCCTGCTTCTGGATGAACCGACCGCCGGTATGGATGCGCTTTCCCGTCGTCAGATGTGGAATCTGCTCCGCAAATTAAACGGCAAAAACCTGACCATTCTTCTGACTACTCATTATATGGAGGAAGCCCAGAATCTCTGCAGCCGTGTAGCTCTGATGGATCACGGTAAACTGGAGGAAGTCAATACTCCGGCCGGACTGATCGACAGTCTTGGAAATTACACCGTTGATGAATTTGCCGGAGACGAAACTCACAGTCATTATTTTCACAGTCGTGAAGAAGCAATTGCCTATCTCTCCGGTCTTTCCGGACAGGCTTCTCTACGCGAAACAACGCTGGAAGATGTGTTTGTTGAACGTGCCGGACGACATCTGATGCCGTCATAAGGGAGGAACTGGTTATGGGAATTATTACAATTTTATGGGAAAAATGGGTCGAATTTCGAAGGGATTTCTATAAGATCACGCTGGCGGCAATGATTGCCCCACTGATGTATCTGGTCGTATTTGGAATGGGAATCCAGACAATCTCACATGGAGAACCTTATCTGAACTTTCTGATCCCGGGTGTTGTTTCACTGACGACAATGAATGGAAGCTTTAATGCCATTGCACAGAATCTGAATGTGCAGCGACTTTATGAGAAGGCTTTCGATCAGGTACTGATCTCTCCTACACCGTTATGGCAGTTTATTGCCGGTCAGATCATCGGCGGAAGCCTCGTGGTTTTTATGCAGGTGGCGTTATTCTGGTTCTGACAATGCCGATCGACACCGGACTGATCTTTAACGGTTGGTCTTTCCTTGTCATGTTCCTGAATGGAGCTGTTTTTTCTGCAATCGGTGTTGTCGTTTCATTCCTTGCCAAAAACCATGCAGATGTACCGCGTTTTTCGAACTACATCATCATGCCAATGGCATATCTGTGCAATACATTTTTCTCTACAGAAAAGCTTCCTGGTTTTCTTGGAAAATTTGTCTCTGCACTGCCGCTTTCCCAGACAAGTCATATGATCCGAAGCATCTCTGCAGGAGAGGGATTTGCAATGTCGGGAATTGCGATACTTATGACATATCTGATCGTTTTTACAGCGATTGCATCATGGTTTATCTATAAGAAAAAGAATCTTTAAAAGATAACTGGGAATTCACACATTATTCGTTCAGAAGAAAGGACAGTTTCTGCGCCAAAGCTGCGTTTTCTACTCAGAACATGCGCCAGTTTGCTGCCAGTCGCCCAAACTCGCCTGACGGCTCAGACAGTGGGCTTGATGGCAGCAGCTAGCATGTTCTTCCCTACGAAAGCCTCGCTGGCGGCGCCTCACCTGTCCTTTTTCTGAACTTACTGCTGAAATTACCATCTTTTAGGTAGATAGCAAAAATAACTCTTCACATTTCGTACTTCATCATATCAACAATCACAATCCCTAATTTATAGACAAAACAGAAAAACTTCCTGTCATCTGTGTAAGTCACCCTCTGCAGTACTTCCGGACTCCGAAGCCTTGTGACTGAACAGATCAGGAAGCTTTTCGTGAATTATATAAATGTAATTCTAAAGTTCTAATTTTCAGCAGCTAATTCAGAAAGATATCTTTCAAAACAAATTCCTTCATTCCGGTCGGTGCCTTCAAGTACTGCATCGTGGATGCCTTTTGAAAGAAACTTCACAGCTTTTCGTACAGAATCCACTGTATCCATTCCTTTCACCATACCGGCACTTAAAACCGATGCAAACAGATCCCCAGTTCCGGAGTAGCTACCACCTTCTTTCACCGTACTCACCCAGGTCTGAACACCATCTTTACAGATCAGGTTTCCCATCTCCTGATGATTCTCTCTCGCAGGAAGATCAATTCCTGTAATAACCACTTCCGTATCAAACTCTTTTGAAAGTTCCTTCCCTGTACTTTCTGTGAATTTCAGCAATCTCTCCTCATCCATAAGTGATAGTTCCTTCCACAATACATGTGCACGCCGTGCACCATATAATAACAATAGCGCTTCTGTCAGATTTGGTGTTATCACCGTCGCTCTTCTGACCAGAAAACGCATTTTTTCACAGAGTGCCTCCGTATAAATCGGGTACTCTTCTCCATTATCCCCCATAACAGGATCTATAAGTATCTTTGTGTCTTCTTTTGCAAACTGTTCAATAAATTCAACTGCTTTATCGGCCTGACGTGCGTCTGCCAAAAATCCTGTATAGATTCCATCCGGATAAAAATCCATCTTCTTCCACTCTTCCATAATCGCATCCATACGATCCGTATAATCATCACAATAATAAGAAGGGAAACCCGTCTGCGCACTTAATACCGCTGTCGGAAGCGGACATGCCTGGATTCCCATAACGGAAATCACCGGAATTGCTGCAGTAAGAGAACATTTTCCCATTCCTGATAAATCATTTAATACCGCGATCTTTTTCAATCTGTTATCTCCTCGTCTTGCATTTTCTCATTATCTGATTTAGAATAGCATCTAAGTGTATTTATAAAAATAACCACTTTTATTCATTTTTCAGAGGACAGTTTATGAGTTTATCTTTTCATTCCAATAAAGAATGCCTGTATCTTCAGGTATATGAACATTACAAAAATCTGATCATGGAACGGCGAATTCCTGCCGGAAGCCGCATGCCATCTCTTCGCAAATGTTCTGCAGAACTGAAGCTCAGCCGTACAACTATTGAAAATGCCTATCTGCAATTGGCCGCAGACGGCTACATCGTTGCCCGTGCACAAAGCGGCTATTATGTAACTAATATTGCAGAGCAAAAGCCAGTCTCCACTACCTCCTGGCATGCTAATCTGCCTTCAATACAATATGACTTTGCTTCCAACGGTGTCGATCATGAAAGTTTCCGTTTTGACCTCTGGCAACGTTATATCAAAAGCGCACTTCGTCAGAGTGACCGTCTTCTCTCCTATGGAGAACCCCAGGGTGAAGCCGATCTTCGTCAGGTACTTGCTGACTACATCCGTCAGCGAAGAAACGTCAACTGTTCTGCTGACGATATTGTGATCGGGGCCGGAGTTCAGAGCATTCTGAATCTTCTTTGTCCTCTGATCCATGACCGAAAAACCGTTTCTTTTCCAAACGCTTCTTTTGTGCAGGGAAGTACTATTTTTTCTGATTATGGTTTTGAAGTTCAATACCGCAACAAAGACTGTGACGTAATCTATGTTTCTCCTGCACATATGACGAAATGGGGAGAGATCATGCCCGTCAGCCGTCGTATGGAACTGGTACATTACGCTGCAGCGAAAGGCAGTCTGATCATCGAAGACGATTTTGAGAATGAATTCGTTTATTTTCAACGTCCAACACCTTCCCTCTTTAATCTTGCCGGAGGACATGGCGTTGTCTATATTGGTTCTTTTTCCCGTCTGCTGCTTCCATCGATTCGCTTAAGCTTCATGGTCTTGCCGCCTTCTCTTTCCAGAAAATATGCAGCTGTTGCAGAACGCTACAGCCAGACTGCTTCCAAAGCCGAACAGATTGCACTCTGTCAGTTTATCCGTGACGGTCATCTGACTTCACAGACAAAAAAATTAA
>ENA-OQCO01000391-OQCO01000391.1-human-gut-metagenome-genome-assembly--contig:-NODE-391-length-24428-cov-3.147442_pt1 | contig 24428 bp, 18 predicted proteins | sample MGYA00242500_ERZ504582 | MGnify/ENA primary metagenome ERZ504582 (study PRJEB26092, sample SAMD00036346) | human gut metagenome | host: Homo sapiens | study: EMG produced TPA metagenomics assembly of...
CCTCCTCGTGCGTGCTCAGGTCTGCGTTCGGTTTGAGCCTGTAGTCTCAAACTCGTACTCGACAAGTTCGCGCGCACCGAGGAGGGATCGCGGGCTTCCGGGGCATTGAACTTTACTGGCCAGGACTGTTTCCTTGCGGCTTTTTCTGTCTTTATTTTCCGGTTATCATTTTTGTTTTACAGATGCCACACCAGATCTTTGGCCGGAACCACTTCGTACTCACCGGCTTTTGCACCTACACGGAGGTAGACGTTTTTGATTCCGGCCTGGATAATAAGGCGGGAGCAGATGGGGCAGGGTTTTGCGCGGTGAACAGAATTATCACCGGGATTGATGCCGGCAAGGTAGAGGTCGGCACCGATGGTCTGTTCGCGGGAACAGTTCAGCAATGCATTCTGCTCAGCATGGATCGCACGGCAAAGACCGTACCCCTCTCCCTGATGCATACCCAGTTTTATTCTCGGACACTCGCCGATATCGCAGCAATTGTCGTAGCCGCGCGGGGATCCATTATAGCCGGTGGAGATTACCACATCATCTTTTACGATCACCGCACCGTATTTTCGTTTGATGCAGGTGCTTCGATAGGCAAATGCTTCGGCTACATTCAGGTACGTATCTATTTTGGATATTCGTTTTGTTCCTTCCGGACCTACCATGTTGCTTCCTCCTGATTGTCTTTTCGCAACTGTTCAGTATCTTCACCGTTATGCTATCTACTGGATAGTTACTTTTTATTATTTTTCTTTCTATAGGATAGCTCAGAAATGATGTTTTGTAAACTGCATCTCGTAGACTCTCGTTGTCTGTTTTCTGCTTTCAAACCGGAACGCACCCGAAATGCGGCACAACACATGCAAAAAGCAGACAGTAACAACTGTTCAAAGTTATTCCTGTCTGCTCTTTTTATCCGCAAGCCTGTTTGTATTCCATCAGTTTCCGGCGTGCCTGCTGATTCAGGTGACGGGGCACCTGGATCTGGACGGTGACGTACTGGTCGCCGTGGACGTTCGGATTTTTCATAGATACAATTCCTTTTCCACGCAGCCGGATCTTGCTGCCCGACTGAGTCCCTTCTTTGATTTTACAACTAACATCCCCGTATAATGTTGATACTCTGGTTTCTCCGCCGAGAGCGGCGGTTGTGTATGGGATACTGACCGTGGTGTAGACATCGACGCCTTTTCGTTCGTATCCCGGTTTTCTTCCAACCTTTGCTTTCAGCAACAGATCGCCAGGTTCACCGCCTCCGATTCCCGGATGACCTTTTCCACGCAGTCGAACGCTCTGTCCGGTATCGATTCCCGCAGGAATATGCACTTTCAAAGTGCGGTTACCTCCTGCTTCCTGCAATGTGATCATCTTGTCGCAGCCAAATACAGCCTCATCAAAGGTAAGTGAAATCTCTGCTTCCAGATTCTCCCCTTTTCCGGAATAAGTTTCGTGAAATCCATGTTTACCATAGAAGCCATCATTTTCTCTCTGATGGAACTGCTGATAGAATCCGCTGTCGTTATGAAATCCTTCGCTGTGGAAATTCCCGCCTTTTGCTCCCCGGCGAAACATATTTCCAAACAGATCTCCGAAGATGTCATCTCCACCTGATCCGTTAAAATGGTACTCCCGATAACCATTCTGGCTGTTATCACTGCCGAAGTTTTCATATCCATATTGTTTCTGTGCTCTTGCGGCATCCGCATTGAATCCCGGCTCGAAGGCGATATGTCCGAATTCATCGTATAATTTTTTCTTTTCCTCATCTCCCAGTACTGCATAGGCTTCCGAGATTTCTTTGAATCGTTTTTCTGCCTCTGCATTACCGGCGTTGGTGTCCGGATGATATTTTTTCGCCAGTTTCCGGTAGGCTTTTTTAATTGCCGAACTGTCTGCCTCTTTGCTTACGCCAAGCACTTCATAGTAATCTCTTTTATTTTCCACTTGTTCCACCTCCTTTGGGAACTTGTTACATCCTGTACATTCGGCTTGCTGCCTGTATATATAAAAAAGAGAGACTCCGGATATAAAGTTTGTCCTGTCCCTCTGTGGTAATCTCTATAGTGAACGGGTATTTTAAACCCTGTTATTTTCCTTTTTCTGTTCACTCGATTTCACAGTAATGAGCGCACAGTTTATTTATCCGGCAGGCGCCCGGTCCGCGCCTGCCGCATGAATGGATAAAACTCGTAATACGTGTTTTGTCTCAATTTTCATCTCCCTGCTCTTTTATGCAATAGAGATGTATTTTGCTTCTTTTACTTCCGGTTTTGCTTCTTTTTTCGGAATCTCCAGTTTCAGAACACCATCTTCAAATTTTGCTTTGATGTCTTCCTGGGTGATATCTTCTCCTACATAAAAGCTTCTCTGACAGGTTCCACTGTATCTCTCTTTGCGGATGTACTTGCCGTCTTTGTTTTTCTCTTCTTTGTTCTGTTTGGTCGATGCGGTAATGATCAGGTAGCCGTCTTTGACTTCTCCCTTCACATCTTCTTTTTTGAATCCCGGCAGGTCAATGGATACGTCAAATCCGTCTTTGTTTTCTACTACATCGGTTTTCATCAGGGCGTTCTGTGCACTCTGTGTATAAGTTCTCTCCGGAACTCCAAAGAAATCATCCATAAAATTCTCACCAAAAATACTAGGCATTAACATAAGTCATTTCTCCCTTCTATTTGTTCCGCCCGGTGGCGGAGTGATTGCTTAATTGATTATTCGTGTAGAACATCCGGTAGTTGAACTTCTTTATTTCTCTTCCTTTGTTCTATTTGTACTATAACACCTGTATTAGCACTCGTCAAGGGGGAGTGCTAATTTTTTTGTGAAAATTTTGTGTCCTTTCTTCTTGTTCTTTTGTTCCTGAAGTTTACAGTTTCAGAAGGTCTGTGCCGTCTTTTTTCAGGCGGTAACCGGCAAAGTCCTGACTGCCTTTGTACATGCGGCTGCTGCCGTTGGTGGTCTCTGGGGCGATGCCCGGAGCTGTCAGGATGTCGGTGGCAGCGGAGAGGCAGATTGGAGCCGGATCACCTTCCGGGGTATTCTGATAGTTTACATATGTATTACTCTGATAATATGCCTTGGGGCTGTTGTAGGTCCAGGACTCTTCTTTGGGGGCGTTTCCGGCGTAGATGATAATGTTGTCGGTGACTTCGATTCCGCCGCCTTCGATCATTGTATCGCCCCAGATCCGATGACGGATAAAGTCCACGCCTTCTTTTATATAGAAGATGTTGCCATAGATTTTCGCATCCACGTTTCGTACCGGGGTCAGGATGCCTGTTCCGTCATTCTGACTGATGTTGTAGCGGAAGATGTTGTTGACGCTCTCACCCTCACAGAACATCACACAGCCACCGCCATTGTTGCAGCTGTAGTTGTACTGGTAGATCGTTCCGTCACCGGAGTCGGCATCCCACGCCTGACCATCCTGATTATAGACAGTGTTGTAGACTTCGTTGTACTGGAACAACGCTGTTTTGCATTTCCATGGCCAGATGGCGGCTGCGGTCATACCGCCACGGTTTCCTTCTTCGTTGTACAGATCCGGGTGGATGTCCACAGCGATATTTTCAGACACATTGTACTGGATCAGCGGTTCAAAGCAGTACATCGGTGTGATGCCGTCTCCGCCGATATCTTTGACAAAGTTGTGTTCAATCACAACATTGGTGGAGCCGTAGGCTTTCACCACTTCATCGGGCAGTTCCAGTGTGGTAAATTTGTCATGCTGGTACGTGTAGCCTGCGGCAATTCCCCATCTGCGGCAGTTCTCAACTTTACAGTGGTGGATATGAATACCGTCATAACGGGCAATTCCGGTCTTTTCTTCGTCATCCGGACGGGAGACTGACATGTAGATGCCGCCATTGTTCAGATGTTTGTCGTAGATATTTCCCTCTACATCATGGATATACAGATGATCGAGTTCGATCTCATGGAGCGTCCCGTGATTCTTCGCAATCACGGATACACCGGTGCGGTTCATACGGTCTGCCTGGTTCAGGCGCTCATTTTGGACGCATGGGTTGTTTGTAATTTCCAGATTCCGGATGGAAATGTATTCTGCATCGTATAAAAGAACCGCTGAGGACAGATAGCCTTTCCAGATATGTACTACATTGTCCAGATGTCCGCCATAGTTCTGATACCAGATCCCGTTTCCGTCCGTCTCGATGCGCGGCAGCGCACCTTCTCCGTACGCATCTACCACAACCGGTGCCTCCTTTGTACCACCTCTGTACAGATGCAGATACTCTCCGACAAATACCGATCCTCTCTCCAGAAGAATCTGATCGCCCGGCTGTATCTCCATCTGGTTTACCTTTCTCAGACTGCGGAATGCTTTCTCCGGTGCATACCCGCTGTTTGCATCATCTCCGTTTACACTGCTCACATAAATTGCTCTTCCCATACAAAAACCTCCCTGTAATTTCTATAATTATAAAATTTATCCTCTGCTATTTTTCTTCTGCAGATAACAGAAAAGTGCCGGATTCTTACATCTGACACTCTTTTTCCCTGTTGTAAATACACCTCTTAAGATACTCTGTTCTATCCGATCAGAATCGCATACTGCTTTTTCCAGCATTCTCCCGCTTCGCCCGGTTGATTCCCGGCTTTTTTGAAATATCTTCACAAAACCCTTCATCATCACATCTTCCCGCCCAGGGTTCCAGACAGACATACGGTCCTTTCGGAAGGGACCAGATTCCAAAACTGCAAAATTCATCGATACAACGGACTCCCGCATAAAGCTGCCCGGTGGCTTTTCTTCTGAGCCATACTTCCCGGATCTGTGCATCGTCAACTACCAGCGTGTCCACATCAAACAGCTGGTCACTTAACACCAGCGTATGATCTGTCAGTTTCACCCGGTATTTCTGATCCGGTTTTCCGGTACCGTTGACCAGATCGACTGCGGTAGCGGTAAACTCTGTATTTTCCGGAAATATAGTTCGTAGTCTTCTTTCTGTTCTCCTTCTTTTTCAAAACGGAAGCCCGGATGTCCGCCAATCGTAAAACTCATGACTTCCCCGGATCGGTTTTCCACTTCCCAACTGACGAGAACCTCTTTTTCTCTCAGTTCATAGATGATCCATAATACAAAATCAAATGGATAGTACTTTCTTGTCTCTTCGTCAGACATTAACCGGTAGCGAAGTTTTTCAGTACTTTCTTCCACACAGGTGAATTCTTTTTCTCTGGCAAATCCATGCTGGCGGGTCTGATATTCCTTTCCGTTGATCTTCATTTTTTTCTGCCAGGTACTTCCCACATTCGGAAAAAGAATCGGAGACCGGTAGCTCCAGAAAGCCGGATCCCCATTCCAGAGAATCTCCGCACCGGTATCCTTTCTCATAATCCGCATCAGTTCTGCTCCGCGGTCACTGACTTCTACATAGAGGAAAGGATTTTCTATCTTTCTGTTCATCGTTTGTTACCCCTCTTACACGTTCTGTTTTCTTATTACTATACCCTGTTTTTTTCCAGTAATCCAGTATGGCCTTTTATATTTTTGCAAAAAAAAGCAAACAGAAAGTAGATTCTTTTTCTGTTTGCTTTTTTTCTCACTTTTTTATGCATATTTTTTGATTAATCGTAACTGTTAGTTATATTTAATCGATTTTCAGGATCAGTTCCAGTACACGTCTTGCACAGTGTTCCAGATCAGCACGGGTAAGTTCACCAAGTTCTATAGCCTTCTTCACACGTTCCGGATAACCGGTTGCCATCTTGACATCATTGCCGGCTTTGATCTCTTTGTAATGCTCACCACGGGTCCACCAGTCTGTGGTAACCATGCCCTGGAATCCCCATTCTCCGCGAAGGATGTCTTCCAGAAGTTCTTTATTTTCCGAAGCTCTGTGACCGTTGATCACGTTGTAGGAGCTCATGATCGTCCACGGATCGGATTCTTTTACGATAATTTCAAACTGTTTCAGATAAATCTCACGAAGGGCACGTTCGGATACACGGGAATCGCTGTGCTTTCTGTTTGTCTCTTTGTTATTGGCGGCAAAATGTTTTACGGAAGCGCCGATATGCTGAGACTGGATACCACGTACCATACCTGCTGCCATCTTACCTGCAAGCAGCGGATCTTCGGAATAATACTCGAAGTTTCTTCCGCACAAAGGATTTCTGTGAATGTTGACAGCGGGTGTCAGCCATACGGCGATATTATTTTCTTTCACTTCTTCTGCTCCGGCTGCACCTACCTTTTCTACCAGATTCGGGTTCCAGGTGTAGGCAAGAAGAGTTGCACATGGCCATGCAGTTGTACACACGCCACATTCCGGTGCGATACGAAGACCTGCAGGTCCGTCGGCTGTCATAATGTTCGGTACACCGTAATCCGGCAGGTTACCGAAACCAAAGGTATTGGCCACACCGGTATTTGGCTGTCCGCCAAGCAGTTCGATCAGATCGTCATCGGAAAGCTGACTCATGAACTCGTTCAGGGTGATTTTTCCTTCTGCTACCTCGATAAATGGTTTTGCACCTTTTTTCACTACATAGAGTGCCAGACGATGCTCGCGGAAACGTACTTCCGGCAGGATGCCTTCATCGGTTCCCGGAACCATTTTTCCAAATGCACAGGCATTGGGATCATTTCCTTCAGTCTGAGGCAGTTCCTCGTAGGTTCCGTCGGAAAGCATTCTCTTAGACAGACCTGACGGTGTCAGCTTTGCTTCCAGCTGTTTTACCACGGTATCTTCTGCTACCAGATATTCATAAGCTGTTTTTTCGTTATTTCTTACGGAGGTTCCAATATAAAAAGCATATGCGCCTTTTTCCAGAACATAAGCAGATTTTGCTACTTTTCCAAGATCATCGTAGGATGCCATTGCTTCTTTTGTGACGGTCAGTACCATCGTATGACTCTCTCCTGGCTGCAGAAGGCGGGTTTTCTTAAATGCACCCAATTCTTTCGCCGGTTTCTTTAACAGTCCCTGTGGTGCACTGTAATACAGCTGTACGACCTCTTTACCGACCATATCTCCGGTATTGGTTACTTTCACCTGTACGTTGATAGAGTCTGCCTCTTCCCATGCTTTCTGTGTCTCCACCTCGAAGGTTGTGTAGGACAGACCGTAACCGAACGGATAAACCACTTTTTCAGCTGCGCCCGGAATCGTCTCAAAATAACGGTAACCAACGTAAATATCTTCGGTGTAATCCACATATTCTACAGACTCATGGAAGTTTTCCGTGGACGGATAATCTTCCAGTCTTGCAGCAAAGGTATCTGCCAGTTTACCGGATGGGTTGACCAGACCGCACAGTACCTGTGCCATTGCAGTTCCACCTTCCATGCCGCCCTGACCGCCGTATAAAGCTGCTCCGATCTTGTCATCTTTTTTGATCCAGGACAGATCGATCACGCCGCCGATGTTTAATACAACCACGATCTTATCGTAAGCTTCTTCTACCTGTGCCAGCAGTTTTTTCTCGCCTGCAGTCAGATAAAAATCGCCGTCCGGATACACTTCTGCGGACAGTTTCGGCATGCTTGTCTCATCCGGCCATGGATTGAATTCACCGTTGTATTCCACGCTGGAACGATCCCATCCCTCTCCGGAGAAACGACTCAGTACGATAAGTGCGGTATCGCCAAATGCTCTCGCGCCGTCCAGAAGTTCCTGCGGCAGTTCCGGCTCTTCGGTCATACCCGGTGCTCTTCCGATCGCATACTGTTCTTCCACATTTTTCTTATAAAATTCTGCTACCGGCTCGTATACCTGGACTTTATCTTCCAGTGTTTTGAAACCGTCGTACAGATTGTGTACATAAGATACGGTTACATCACCGCTTCCGCCGCCGCCTTTGACATAATCAAAGCTTCCGCGTCCGAACAGTGTGATCCGGGAACCGTTCTTTAACGGCAGGATATTGTTCTCATTTTTCAAAAGCACCATACCCTCTGTCGCTGCCTCCAGGGATAATGCAATATGTTCTTTACTTGCTGTTACATATCTGCCTGCTTCCAGGGGAAGATTTGGCTGATACATGACTCTTGTCCATTTTTTCATCACAAACCTCTTTTCCGGCTGTCCCACCGCACTCGCCGGCGGACCGCCCTGCCTGTTATTTTGTTACTGTTCACTCCGTGCCCAGTAACTATTTTCCTGCGGCACAATCGCCGCTTATTACTTTTATTTTACTCAAAAAGCAAGAGATTTTCCAGATAGGATTCCGGCTGATTTATAGGTCATTTCCGACTTTTTTTGAAATCTAAAAAGTGTCAGGCACTCTTACAAAGTTCTTACGAAGAAATGCCTGACACCTGTATGCTTTTTTCTTTTTACGAGCCTTTCAACTCTTACGGATGAATCTTAATCACACCTTTTACAATGTCTGCCTTATTATGCACACTCTCATCCATCGCCCGCTGTACATCGTCCAGATCGTAAATATTAGTAACGATTCCTTTTACGTTTACTTTTCCGGAAGCTACCGCATCGATTGCGATCGGATAGATATGCCGGTAACGGAAGACCGTTTTGAAAGTCAGTTCTTTGTCGAGAACCAGGCTCATCGGCAGGGTCATCTCACCGCTCTTGCTGTAGCCGACCAGAACGATCGTGGAACCTTTCTTCGCCATATGGATCGCCTGTCTGGTGGTAATCTCTGTACCGGCGGTCTCGATGATCAGGTCCATACCGGCCCCACCGGTCAGTTCCTGTGCTTTGGCGATCACATCCTCTTTTGCGCCGTTAATCACTCCGGTTGCGCCCAGTTCCAGGGCTTTTTCCAGACGTTTTTCCATGATATCTACCACATAAACCTCAGATACTCCACGGGCTTTCAGTGCCATCATGGAAACCAGACCGATACATCCGGCGCCCATCACCACTGCTTTCTGTCCCAGATGGGCGTCTCCCTGGATCGCTGCGTGGAAACCGACAGCCAGAGGTTCGATCAACGCGCCCTCCAGTGTGCTTACATTTTCCGGGAGTTTGAAGCAGAGATCCGCCTCATGCGCAACATACTCCTGAAAGACACCGTCTACCGGCGGCGTTGCGAAAAATACGACATCCGGACAGAGATTGTATTTTCCCTGTTTACAGAATTCGCAGTGTCCGCAGGTCTTTCCCGGCTCCAGAGCTACTTTATCGCCCACTTTCAGATGTTTGACATCTTTTCCCACTTCCACGACAACACCACCCGGCTCATGACCGAGAACAAACGGCGGTTCTACCACATAATCGCCGATGGCTCCACTCTCATAATAATGCAGATCCGATCCGCAGATTCCCACATAATCCAGCTTTACCAAAACCTCATCAGCCTTCGGCGTCGGGATGTCACGCTCTGTAAATCCCATCTTGCCGATACCGTTCATCACTGCTACTTTCATCTTACCTTCCATGTGAAATGCCCTCCATATATGAGTTTTTGAAACTTAATAAAATAGTTTTATTATCTTTCTCAAAGATACCTCTTTTCTATGGAAATGTCAATTACAAAAGCAATATTTTTTATGTGCAAATGCATTTTGGTCTGTGACCGGGAAGGTACTGAACACATCCGGTCAGAAAATAAACACTTTTATAGAGATTATCGATAACTGCTCAGTTTCTTCGCAGTTATGATTTTCTCTTATTTACTCTTCATCTTTTTCTTTTCTTACCTGCAAGGAAGATACCTGCGCCTGCAGCTGTTTTTCCTGCTGCGGCTGCTGTTCCTGCGGCTGCGCCACTGAAGTGTACGCCTGCGGCTACTGCAGCTACTGCTGCTGCCACACCGCCTCCAATCGTACCGTAGAATGCCGGTTTATTGTTATAGAACTGTACCCATGTATTTGCAGATACCAGGACGTCTACGCTTGCGGTTGTTGCTTCGTTGTTTGCTTTGTCATAAGCTTTTACAGATATATTCCGGAATGTGTTGGAAGAATCCACACTCAGTTCCAGAGAACCGCCGTTTGCAGATACTTCGTCTGCATCGAAGGTCTGTTTCAGCTCATCGTCTACGTAATACTCAACTTTATCCAGAGCCATGTTATCATCTACGTTTGCTGTGAATTTCTGGCTTTCTACTTTGTATCTTCCGCCGTCTTCGATGTTAGCCAGGGAGATAACCGGTGAAGTCTTATCCACTGCAAAGAGAATATCTTTGGACTTGGCTGTGTTGGTTGTTACGTTAGTTGCACGGTCTTCGGAGTAGATGGAAACGTTGTAGTCTCCTTCATTTTCGAAGTTGGATGCGTTGATGGTGTACTTGTATTCTTTCCAGCTTACATCGCTTCCGGACTCACTTACTTCAAAGTCTTTGTTCTGTTCCAGAGTCTTCTGTGTTCCGTTCTCGGATACCGTCAGTTCCCGGAAGGTCAGGGTATCTACGTTGATCTCGGATACTACCAGATTCTTCGGATCGTTGGTGTAACCATTCTTGATCAGTTCTTCTGTATAATCGTCATACAGATAAGTAGAACCGTCACGGTTTACAGAGAAGATCTTGGATGTGCTGTACTGATTTCCTGCTTTGTCAGTTGTCTCAGCAGTCAGAGTATAGATATCATCCATATTTTCTTTGAAGTTGTAGAAAGTAAGTGTCTGACCTTTGTTGCTTGCTGTGGAAGTGTACATACCTGTGGTATCTACCTCTCCCTTGTTGGCTCCGGTCAGGTGGACAACAGTCTTGCCGCTGTCGAAGTTGATATCATTCAGTGTGATAACAGGAGCTACTTCTCCGTTATTTGCGGAACGATCTTCGATGTTGGTGATCTCTACTGTCGGTTTTGTCTGGTCAACGGTAAAGCTTTCTGTTGCATATGGATCGGATACATTGCTTGCCAGGTCTGTTGCACTGATGGTAAATGTATAATCTGCGTCTGCAGAGTAAGAAACGGTTGCTACATGTGTATCCCCGGATCCTGACCATCCGCTTACGCCAGGTGCGGAAGCTGCTGCACCATCCAGCTGTGCTGTTGTTGTAACTGTCACTTCACCAGGATTGAAATTATGCTCGGTGATGGTGATGGTTGCTGTTCTTGCTTCTTTGTAATAGTTGTTGTTCAATGCACTGTTGTTGTCATAAGAAACCTGGATCACAGGTTTTGTCTTATCAACTGTGAACTCATCCAGTTTCTCAGTATTGGACTTGTTGCCTGCCAGGTCGAAGCAGTCATAGGTTACTGTGTAATCACTGTCACCGCTGAAGGTTACAGTAGCTATATGGATCTCTCCGTTGTGAGACCATCCGCTGATGCTGTATCCGCCGCCTGCTGTAGATGTAACCTGTGGCTGGTAGCTTTCATCAAAGTTACGCTCGTCTACTGTGATTGTCAGAGTTTTGTCATTGTTGTAGTATTTTCCGTTGTGTACATCGCTCTGATCGAAGGAGAATGTTGCGATCGGGGCTTTGTTATCCACTTTGATACTGATTTCTTCAGATGTTGCATCGTTGGTGGACCAGTCATCTGCGGTAACTTTCACACGAACATCGTTGGAGTAGAAGTTATCCGGGTTGATGGTTACATGTCCGGTCCAGCTCTGCAGGTGGGATGTTCTCTCCAGGTTTGCCAGTGTTCCGGATTCTACATAACCTGTGGTTCCGTTTGTGATTGTGTAGGAAATTGTCTTCAGTCCTGCATATGCATCGTTTACAACAGGATCGGTAACGCTGATGTCAAATCCAGGATTATCGGCAGCGCTGTATACACCTTTGCCCCATCCAGGATTGGTAGGAGTGATCTTCACTACCGGTGCCACATTATCAACGATGATTCCGTCAGTACTGATGTACTGGATATTTCCTGCTTTATCTGTGATCTTTTCATATACAACCAGGTTCTGGCTTGCTGCCAGGCTGATCTTGCTGCTGTAACCGGTCCATCCGGTTCTTGCTTCCAGTTCGCTTCTTGTCAGTACTTTTGCAGAGATCAGATACTGAGTAGCTTCCACACCTGCAGTCTCATCATCACTTGTCATAGAAGCTCTTACACTGTTCTTACCAAAGTGTCCAAATGTAATTGCACTCAGGAACTTGTTCCATGTCTCAGAAGCAGATCCGTTCACCAGATCTTCTACTGTTACAGTACCTTCCGGTTTTACACGGTCAAGGGTAACTGCCTGTTTGATAGTTTCATTGATCGGGTTACCAGCCAGATCGGTGTAGTCATAAGCGAAATCATAGTTGGCATCTACACTGATAGTCGGCAGAGACAGTTCATATACAAAACGGTTGTCTTCTGTGCTGACATTTCCTTTGTTGGTCCATTCTTCGCGGATCGCTGCGTCATAATCTGCAACTTTCACTGCTTTTCCTTTGCTGTTTACTGCTGTGTAAGCAACATTTGCATCGTTTGTATCGAATGTATCTTTTGTATTGTCTTCAGCGAAGTTTCTCTCTGTGATCACTGCTGTTACAGCTACATAAGCTACTTCTTCATTTGCATAAGCACGTCCCCGGGACGGATCCAGAACAAAGCTTGTTCCGTTCGGACGATATGCAGTATAAGTAACCTGCATCTCAGGTCTTACTGTGTCGATCACGAAGGAGAATTCTTTGTCTTCCCCTTTATTTCCGGCTGCATCGGCTACTTTGGTCTGTACGGTATATTCACCGTCTTTGTGGAATACGATAGTGAATCTATATACGGTACTGTCTTTTGTATCTGCAAAATCATTAACCGGATCCATGGAGATCTCTTTGATACCCAGAGCATCCTTCTGAGAATTCAGTTCTTCCAGTGTGTAAACGGTTCCGTTCAGTGTTACTTTCAGTTCATTTAAGAAACGCTCGGTTACGTTGACAGAATAGGTTACATCACTGTTTGCATATTTTGCATTCAGGAAAGCGCCATTGTTGTTTGCCTGTGCATAAGAGGATTCTACTGTCGGCGCGATAGAGTCCAGAACCAATGTGTAGTCTGCACGGGTTTCCATTGCATTTCCTGCATTGTCATTGGCTGTTGCGGAAACTGTGATCACCTGAGATTTTTTCGGGTCGTTCTTCAGTTCCAGAAGTTTATCGATGGTGCAGTAGTCCTGAAGTTCTTTCAGAGTTACATCTTTCGGGAAACCAAATTTATTTGATTCTGTAACTTCTTCTGTTTCTTTTTTACCATCACCCCAGTGTCTGGAAATAGTATATTGCATTTTTTCCAGTCCGGAGTAGAATTTGCTTTCGCTTGCATTTTCTTTAGCTGTCAGATCTAACTCTGCATCACCTGAATAATAGGTTCTGTTGTCTACAGTTCCCTGCTGTGTTGTTGTGGATGCAGGTTTCTCATTGTATTCCACGGTAATATCGTGGAAGTTCTCCAAAACGATACCATTAGAACCGTAGATTTTTGTATTTCCTACATTATCCTTTACTTTTACGAATACAATATAGTTGTTAGATCCCAGTGTCTCACCGTCTTTTAATTTTCCGACGGAAACGGTATACGCATTGGCTCCTGTTGTAGCTCCTGCGGTAAAATGTTCTTTTGTCAGTTCCTCAGCATAGTCATCAGGTGTAAGCAACTCATCAAATCGAACATCTTTTTCTGTGTTGGCCACAAAATAAGACCATCCCTGTATTCCTGATAATTCATCAGAAAGTACAACTTTTGCTTCGATGTTTTTATTCTTGTAAATACCAAACGTGATAGTCGTTGCCAGATCGGTTACTACCTTATTCTCTTCTCCGAATTTGATTTTCGCTGCACTGCGGTGCATCTGGATCGTATTTGAAGGTGATTTTAAATGGATTTGTACTGTTTAATACCTCTCCGTCATTGTTTACCTTGGCAAGATAAATCTCTTCTTCTGTAGCAGTTCCTGCTTCATACGCTTCTGCTTCTTTTAAACCATCCGTTGTAAGATCTGTACCCTTGCGCAGATAAATTTTGTTGTATCCGCCTTCTAACGCGAATTTGATCACTGCATCTTTTCCGTAATAACGGTCATGTTTTTCATTTTCATAAGCATGTGTGCTTGTGTTGTTGTTGATTGTCACATAATCTGTAGCATTGGTAATATTTTCCTTTGTTACAGTCAGATCACCATGTTTATAAGAATTAAAATCAAATTTGTAATTATTTGTCGGATCTCCTGAATCCGGATCCAGTTCCAGTGCATTGGTGTGTACAGAACAGGTTGCCGTATCATTTTTCTTTACGTTTTCCGGTGTAAGACCTGTAGCAGTGGTATCTACTACTGTAGGATAGGTAAATCCTTTCAGATTATCGACTTCATCCGTTCCGGCAAATCCGGCTACAGATACCAGTTTATCCAGAGCTATTGTGTATCCCAGGCTTCTGTATGGACGTGTGGAAGGTGCTACGGTAAGCTTCAGGGTTCTTTTCTGGATAATTACTTTGGCTGTTGCTTTTTCTCCAGATTTGATTACATATTTATCTTTAATATTTTCCGCTAAATCTGTACACAATGAAAAATCTGTCGGTGCAAAATCAAAGCTCTGTTCTTCTTCATTTTCCTTAACATTGATTTTTCCAGTTTTATATCCTTTAAAAATCAGATTTGTAAAGTATGTATTTACTTCGTTTTGCAGCCTCTGTCAGATTATTATCGCCTACCAGAGTAGCCTGTACATCAACAAGATCTGTTGCATCGTAGATTTTTTTATTGTTATACTCTGTCTTACCGGATCCCGCTACTGAAACAGTACCTTCCAGTTTTAATTCATATGGATTCACTTTTACATATAATTCTTTTTCAAATTTGTAATTTGGTGTCTCTGCAGTCACCGTAAAAGGAATTTCTTTTTCAGTTGCACTGTTTGCATGGAATACCAATTGCAATTGCAACGGTTTTCCGCTTCCTGCCTCTGGCGCTACTATTTTAGGTGTCACTTGTATAGCTGAATTATCACATGTGACATTTAATTTCACCTGACTTACGTCAGAAAGCTCTTCTGTTTCAAGAAGATTTTTATCCTTATCTCTTAACTCCAGTGTTTTTACAACGTCTTCTGTTCCGTAAGTAAACGTCACAGTTTTGGTGTCCTTTTTTTCATAGGAAAGGATTCCAGAATCTTTTGTTGTCTTGTAAGATATTCCTTCAGTACATGGCAGATAGGCATCATCACCTTCGAAGGATGCTGAAACAGGTATATCACCTACAATCTTATACACTTTTACTTCTTTAGGTTTAAACTCACCGTTCGGATCTGTTAGACCATTTAACTCTGTCGAAGCAATTAATTTATTCTTTACATTAACCGTTATTTCTCTTCCCTGAACAGGAGATCCTGACTCATCTGTTAAACGAACTGTTATCTGCAATGGTATGTCCCAAGAGTTTCCTCCGGCAGATTCGTTATTTGTACTTATCTCTAATTTTGTAGCATTTTTAGTAACTTGAATTTCTTTGCTTGTCAACTTTGTATCATTACAATATGCTGCCAGAATAAAACTTTGTCCACCTACTTTTGCAGACACAACACCAGTAGCATCAACAGTAGCCTTTGCAGCGTTGCTGCCTTCAATTACCCATCGATCCACCTTGTCGCTCCAATTTCCATCCAAAGTGTACTTCACTTCAGACAACGCCTTGATACTAGCAGCCCCTGAGATTGTTCCAACTTTCGGAGTTAATTCTCCAATCTTTAAAACCAATGTCGGATTTTCTGAATCCGCATTTTCTACTGTGGAGGTAATATCTCCGAGCGTATACATTCCAGAATTGTCGCTAATGCTACCTTCTTTTATGCTATAGGTTTTACCAGTAGCATATTCCATCCCTGTAGTTGTGGATGATTTTGGATTCACAGTACAAGCTACTTCTTTTTCACCATTTGACAGAGTGAAACTTACATTTTCTAAGTCTACTCCACCAATAGTTCCAGCACCTTCACCCAAAACTATCTTAACACTCAGGTATTTTGTTTCTGCTGCCGGTGGTGCAGACGGTTCAGATGGTGTTACCGTGCCTCTTTTACCGCTTCCTCCAGGTGTTCCTGTTTCTGTTGTACCCGGAGTGACTTCTCCACTGCCGCTTCTCTCTTCTGCAAGAGGTGCGATCGTTTCTCCTGCTTCCGTCGCCATAACGGTGTATGGACTGGAGGTTACGCAGGTTGACAATTCGAAGACAACGGCCATGGCGAACGCCAGAATTCTCTTTGTTTTTTGTTTCATGTCCTCAGACTCCTTCCTTCAGCTGAGTATTTTTCTCGGCTGATTCCTCTTTTACCTTTCGGTATCTTATAACTTTTCTTTTATGCAAAAACTTGTATACCCTTCCATTCAGGACGAAGTGTCCGTAAAAGGATACCATGGTTATCCACATACAAATTAACATGACGGGATCCGGTATGTTGAACACGTAGGTTCCGAGTATAATCACTAGGAATCCCGGGATGAATGCAAGATCTGCAATCAATCCTTCTTTGGTGGATCCGGGTGCAAGTGCACCGATACGCTCCACCGAGCGATAATTTTGATAGCTTTTCAGATTTCTTATTTTCTGACAGCTGAGGATGTAGAGGAAAATCCCCCACAACAATCCTACCCAGAAGATACCCCCGGCAAATACTGCTATTGCCGGGTGTTTTTCTCTGTCAGCTATCGGAAGAAATGCGACCACTGTAGATGATATAAGGAAGAAAGCCATCGACAGATCATTAAATATCCTTGCTGTTTTTCTCTTATTCATCAGATCGCCTTCTCCGTATGTATCAGGATGATACTTCTTTCTATCTCAAAGGTACTGTTGGAATGCTGCAGCATGTTCGGATCCAGAACCATGGTTCCTTCCTGTTCCGGTGTAGATACATGCTGTCTTTCCTGTACCGGGTTGGCGATCATGGACGGATCCAGCACATCTGTGGCTTCCGAGCCGTTGGCTGCTGTTTCCTGCATCATGCCATTTGCTTCGGAACTATTTGCCATATTCAGATTCATCTGACCGGTTGGTTCGCCAAATTCCTGGCTCATCCGGCCGCTGAGATCATCGGTAAGATTGTCTGTATAGTGACGTCTCTGTACCAGCTGTCCGGTTCCTTTTTTCTTGTTTTTGGACTTTTTATCCATAGAAACGATACGTCCGGAGTCGCTGCTGTTGGCTGCCATCTCTTCCATGGCTTTCTGAGCACTCTTTCCCCGGTATTCATTAAACACCTGCGGGATATGCAGATAGAAGAAAAGGAATATCGCCAGTGCAAGGAACAGCAATGCAGCAATCCCAAATCCCAGCTGCAGATTGCTCAGAAGCTGGATCTGCTGTTCAATATTTTGTGTCTGCCCCATTACTGATCACCTCCGCTCTTCACGGCATCAGAATTCTGTGCATACAGAGATTCTACCAGTTTCTTTGTATTGTCCACGGTTGTTATCGTATTATCACGGATCCGCTGTGCCGTCTGGTTGGAACCGGTATCAGCACCGGAGACTCTTGTCTCGATGGCTGCCAGGGCACCCTGGAAAGTTGCCTTGTCCACACCGGCATCTGATACGAACTGTTTTGCATTTTCATACAGCTGATAAGATACATCGTTCAGCAATCGAAGCTGTGTCAGACGTTCCCGACTTTCTGTACTGATGGTTTCCGGAAGTCCGCCTACCAGACCGTTTAATTCTACCCAGAAATCCGAGTAGGAATATTTGATCTCACCGGTTACGGTATCTTCCTGACCCACTTTTCCGTAATAACTACAGATACTTAAGAAGGTTTCCACCAGATTGGTGTCGATATCATATTCCTGGATCTTGTCTGCAGACAATTTTTCTGTGGAATCCAGGCTAAAAGCTTTCAGCTGGTCATCGGACAACACGGCCTGTGCTACGATACCGAACCATTTTTTAGCAAGTTCTTTATCTCCTGCAGGTTTTCCGGCGCCGCCCGGGAAGTAGTAAGCCATTCCCAGCTCATAAGCCAGCTCGGTGTAACCGTCCAGATTATCTTCCAGTACTTCTTCGTAGGTCTGTCTTCCTGCCATCTGCTGCAGCAGGGCCTTAAAATCCTGACTGTCCTGACCGGAGAAACCGTCTTCATCGTTTCGCAGGGCATCCAGATAAACCAGATAGGCCTCTTCCTTGCCCGGGTCGATGGCAACTGCTTTTTTCGCATAATTGACTTTGGCTGTTCCGTCACTCTTCTCTGCCTGGTCTACATAATAATCATAGCCGCTTTGCTCTGTTTTGTTCTCCATCAGCATACAGCCAAGGGAAATACCGCCGCATAAGACAGCTACTGCTGCGCTGACACCAAAGCCAAGCAGCTTATTTCTTAATTTCTTTCGATATGGAAGGCTCAGTTCTTCGATATGTTCCAGATCGTACAGCATCTCCAGACAGGATTCATATCGATTCTCCGGTTCGTACTGTGTACAACGATCAATGATCATCTCTAAGCCAAGCAGCTTGTTCATATCCTCTCTCGGGATCTCATCCACCAGACTCGGCCGGCACTGTGTGATCTTCGGGAAGTTAAATGGTGTAGGGGAAGGATTTCTTCCGGTGATCAGATGATGGAGGGTAGCTCCTAAACAGTAAATATCACTTCGGGGTGTGGACTGTCCGTTTCCTCCGTACTGTTCCGGTGACGCATATCCCGGTGTTCCAAGACAGGTGGTATCCTCTCTGTTCCCCTGTTTAAAGGTACGGGCGGTACCAAAGTCGATCAGGGAGATCTCTCCGTCCGGATTCAGCATGACGTTGCCCGGTTTCATATCTCGATAAATAATGGGATTCGGTCTGGTATGAAGGTAGTAGAACACTTCACACAGCTGTTTGCCCCAGGCGATCACATCGTCCAGTGCGATGGGAAGCCCTTCTTTTTCCATACTTCCTTTCAGAATCTTATCCAGTGATTTTCCCTGGATATAATCCATAACGATCAGGAAGGAATCCCCGTCGTCGATCACATCGATGATACTTGGCAGGTACTTGTGATTCAGTTCTTTCAGGATGTTGGTCTCAGCGATCAATCCCTGCTTGACAGTGGTAAAATCCTGCTGTCCATCTTTTCGGACCTCTTTGATGGCCCATGTTTTATTTGCTTTTTCATTCAATGCCAGGTAAACGACACTCATGCCGCCCTGGCCGATCTTATTTAATACTTTGTATTTTCCGTCTACATAAGAACCTATCTGCAGCATGCTTATCCCTCCCGACATGTCCGGATAACAGCTGCCGATATGTTATCCACTTCTTTTCTGGATTTGTTCAGTTCCACCAGTGAGACGATATTCTGAAGCATGATATCTTCATTCTCCAGAAGTTCCGGACGAAACTTCTCATAGATCTCATCCGGCGAGATCACATGGCGGAATCCATCGGAGCAGAGAATAAAGGTGGTGTCCGGATTGGCATCTCCCACAAAATAATCCGGGTGGATCTCATCCGATGCTCCTACACACTGGAGCAGTACATTTCTCTGGGGATGGGTCTGTGCCTGTTCCCATGTCAAATGTCCCAGATCCATCTCGTACTGCACATAGGTCTGATCCTTCGTCAGCTGATAGATGGCATCGGAAACCATGTAAGCTCTCGAGTCGCCGATGTTCATGATGTAATATTTGTCATCCACAACCAGAAAAGCTACGACTGTTGTACCCATGCGTGTTCCTATTCCGGATGCATACTTTGCCAGTTTCTTGTTCTGCCGCATTACCAGGTCGTCCCACTGTACACGAAGTTCATCCATTGGAAATTCCGGTGTTTCCAGCAGTCCGGGAAGCTTGTTGATAAACCACTGATCGAACTCCCGGATCACTGTCGCACTGGCCAACTCACCATCAGCCAGACCGCCCATTCCGTCACACACGACACACAGACAAACCTTATCATGGTTTGTCTGTGCGATTTTCACGAGTACTGAGTCCTGATTTGTTTTCTTCACAATACCCACATCGCTGTGGGCTGCTATTTTATAAATCATCCTCATACCTCTCATTTATTATTCAGTTTTATGCACGAAACAGAAATTCTTCATCTGCCAGACGAATGGTTTCATTTCCTGTCAGAGCTCTTTCTTTTCCGGCCGGTACTGCAACACCGTTAACGTTTGTTCCGTTTGTTGTATTGTTATCAACGATTGCAAATGCTCCGTTGCGGTATACGATGGTTGCATGTGTACGACTGATATTGGTGAATTGGAAATTAAATTCCAGTCCATTCACCCAAAAACCGGAACTTAGTATTGCAAAATATATCCTAGAAGTTAGTGTTGCAAACCTCTTGATATCTAGTTATAGTTGTGGCTCAGCAATAGAGTCCGGATGGTGTTATCCAAGGAGAATACCATGGCTAAGAATGCACATCTGGTTCTTGATGAAAGAGCCACAATAGAAGTTCGCTTAAGAGAACGAGCTTCATTTACTGAGATAGGTAGGGAACTTGGCAAGGACCCTTCTACTATCTCAAAAGAAGTCAGACTCCATAGTCAGACTGTACGTAAAGATTCCTTCAATCCCTGCAGCAAGCGAAGTACCTGTGATGAATACGGAACAGCATGTTCAAAGTGCAAACTACAGTATTTAAAAAGCTGCAAGAGATGTCCTCGTGTAAAGTGCTACGAGCATTGCAAGCAGTTTGAGGTATTGGTTTGTAACAAACTGAAGAAACCACCATACGTTTGTAACGGTTGTATCCAACGGCAATCCTGTAAGCTGGAGAAGCATATTTATTCTGCCAAATCAGCTCAGAAGAATTATGAGACTACTCGCTCAGAAAGTCGTTATCTGTAGATAACGTTGATCTTCCGAGAAAGGTCCGTTATCGTACCCGCTCACATAAGAAGCCTGTAAGAGTAGACAAGCAGTGTCATATAGGACGTACTTACGAGGATTTTGAAGCTTATCTTGCTGCGAATTCTGATATTCCGGTAGTGGAAATGGATTCAGTAGAAGGTCGCAAAGGCGGTAAAGTCTTGTTGACCATATACTTTAGAAATAGTAGTTTAATGCTTGCTTTTATCCGTAATAACAATACCGCCAAATCAGTTACAGAAATATTTGACTGGTTGTATGAACAGTTAAGACATGAAGTATTCACTAGCCTCTTCTAGGTGATTTTGACCGACAGAGGAAGTGAATTTACTAACCCGCTGGCAATCGAATTTAATAAGGGCAATGGTCGCAGAACACATATCTTTTATTGTGATCCACAGCGTTCTGATCAAAAAGGTGGTTGTGAAGTTACACATGAGATGATTCGTCGTGTGCTTCCGAAGAAAACCTCTTTTGATAACTTAACTCAGGATGATATCAATCTTATGATGAGTAATATCAACTCATATAACAGAAAAAAGCTGAATAACCAGTCGGCACACCAGTTGTTCAGCTTCATTAATGGCGAGGATATTCTTGACAAGTTAGGAATAAAATCCATTCCCGCTAACGAGATTAACCTTACACCTCTATTACTGAAAAAATAAGAAAACGTAGCGCCATTCGGAAGAAATACTGAACCGAATGAGGGGTGGAATTTAATCTTGCGAAAAAAGAAATAAAATTCGACCTCCGCCTAACGTGACTCTTTTTTCAGAAGATTAAGATCTCAAAAAAGAATATCAGCATATGAAGCATAAAACAACTTGTTTCTAATAGTAAATTCCAGTTTTGAAGAATTAAATGATTATATTTTTCAGATAAGACGGATGAATTGTAAAATATCTTACTGTCTGCAACAAAAGTGTGATGTGTTTTTTGATTTGTATTTTCCCGACAATTGTATCATATCATGTTTTTGCCTGCGGAACAAGCATAACTATGAGAAAAACAGCTGCAGTAACCAGGTTACTGCAGCTGCTTTTCTCGATAAAATAGAGTTGCTGTCAAAAATATTTTTTCATCCGATACCGCCCAGCGCGATTCCAAGAACCAGTACCAGGATACACACCGGCACATAAACATATTTGCAGATCGGGTAAAACCAGGAGGTAAGGTGACTGCTTCGTCCTTTGTTTACCTGTTTTTCCACATACTCTTTTCCACATACCCAAAACAGCATGATACCAGCCAGTCCGGCTCCCAGCGGGCAGATGTAGATAGAAAGTACATCCATCCAGCCGGATACGATACCCTGGATCAGAATGGAAACAATCACGCCGATCACTGCGATCACCGCACATGCCGGTTTTCTCTCCAGATGGAATTTTTCCTGCACCGTTGCGATCGGTGCTTCGTACAGGTTGATCAGGGAGGTCAGACCCGCGAATAATACAGCAACAAAGAAAATTATCACAATGATCTTTCCTCCCGGCATATTTTTGATCAGATTTGGCAGGAAAATAAATAACAGTCCGGGACCGCCCTGATCGAGCTTTGCTCCGGTGGTTGCCATCGCCGGGATGATGACCAGGGATGCAAGCAGCGCAGCCAGTGTATCAAAGAATGCCACTCTTCCCGCAGCAGCCGGAATATTTTCTTCATCCGACAGATAGGATCCATAGATCAGTGTTCCGTTTCCCGCCACCGAAAGGGAGAAAAATGCCTGTCCCAGGCAAAAATCCACGTTTTCGGATCGCCAAGCGCCTTGCCATCCACACGGAAGATATAGTGATATCCGTCCACAGCCCCCGGCTGAAATGCCACATAGATACCAAGTCCCACAAACAGCAGGAAAAATACCGGCATCAGCACTTTATTGACCTTCTCGATCCCGCCTCCGACACCGAACATCAGGATCCCCATAGCTGCCAGCAGGATCACAACCTGCCAGCCTGTATTGCCGAACGCAGATGCCATCGAACCGAACACAGCACTGAATTCGTCCACATCAGCCGGTGCCAGTGTCGCCCCGGTGAATGCGCCGACCGTATATTTTAAGATCCATCCCATAACGACCGTATAGCCGATCGCCATCGCCAGTGAGCCGACCACCGGGATCAGCCCCAGTGCTTCTCCCGGTTTTCTTTTTCCTTTTCTCTCACAGGCAATTCCGAACGCATCAATCGGACCGGATCTCGTTGCACGTCCGAATGTCATCTCTCCGATCACCCCGGTAAATCCGATCAGCGCCACAAAGATAAAGTACGGAATCAGAAATGCTCCGCCTCCATATAACGATACTCTGGTGGGAAACATCCAGATATTTCCCATGCCCACCGCCGAACCGATGCACGCCAGGATAAATCCCCACCGGGTATTAAATGATTCTCTTTTTTTCATCACATCTTCTCCATTTGTTTATAGTTTTGTAACTGTTCATTCTTCCACAGAATTATGTTTTTTACATATTATAAATCGTATTTCTCAGCAACCGCGTCATCCGGAAAGTTCCTGAATCTTTTTTCTGTGTCATCATAAGGATCGTCATCTGATCTTGCGGCGCTTGGTAAAATAGCAGCCGAGCCATCCGTCCCAGCCGTACTCTCCCTTGCTTCCCAGCGTTGTGGATCTGCCCGGGTTCACCAGCACACGCATGAAATTACCATAAGAAAATCCTTCCAGCCATGCCATACCTTCCCGTTCAAAGACTTCCTGCTGCTCTGCGCTCAGCACATGACCGGTCATAAAGCGTACCATCGCCGGACTGAGGATTTGTTTTCCCTTATAACTTCCGCCATTTAACAACATCTGTGCAAAATGAGAATAATCATCGATCGTAGACACCAGGCCTGCACCACCGGATTCGAATGCCGGGCGGCGATCCATCGCATTCCGGATACCCAGATGATTACCGGTATAGAGTAGCGACGGCTTTCCTTCGTTACACTCATACGTTTTCACCAGCCGGCTCTGCTTCTCTTCCGGTACCCAGAAGCCTGTATCCACCATTTCCAGTGGAGTGAAGATCTCTTTTTCCAGAAAATCTCCGAACCGCATACCGGAAACCACTTCCACAAGGGCACCTGCCACATCAGCGGAAGTTCCATAGCACCAGGAGCGCGCCGGCTGAAAGGCAAGCGGAATCTGGCCGAGACGGTTGGCAATCTCCACCGTACCATAAGCTCCTCCTTCTCCCTCATCAAGTCCCTGAATCACCTCGGCAAATAAGGCTTCTGTCTGTTTTCCGGTCAGATGATTGCCGTCATAGACCAGACCGGAGGTCATATTCACCAGATCCTGGATCGTGACATCCCGCCATGGCTTTTCCACATGTCCGTCTGCTGCAGCCACCATTTGTCCACAAAATCCAGGAAGATATCTACATACCGGATCTGCCAGATCGATCAGTCCCCGCTCCACCAGAATCATCACTGCAGTTGCGGTGATCGGTTTGGACATAGAATAGAGACGGTAAATACTGTCTCTCGACACCGGCTTTTTTGCCTCGATATCCGCATAACCGCTTTCCAGATACACGGTTTCCTTCCCTTCTTTTCTGACCATCAGAATCGCGCCCGGGATCTCTCCCCTTGCCACTGCATCATCAAGGATCCATTGCAATCGATTGATTTTTTCCTGTTCCATATTATGTACCCCTCCATATTATCTTCTCGCAGACTCTACGCTCTATTGTATACCAAAAAAGCCGTTATGCCTACGGTTTTTCGTACAACATAATCGGTTTTTTGTATTTTTCTCTATATTTTTTA
>ENA-OQCO01000392-OQCO01000392.1-human-gut-metagenome-genome-assembly--contig:-NODE-392-length-24404-cov-3.592083_pt1 | contig 24404 bp, 25 predicted proteins | sample MGYA00242500_ERZ504582 | MGnify/ENA primary metagenome ERZ504582 (study PRJEB26092, sample SAMD00036346) | human gut metagenome | host: Homo sapiens | study: EMG produced TPA metagenomics assembly of...
GATCAGTTTCCTGATTCTAAGTATACTTCTGGGTGTCTTTGGCTTTTGCTTTTCCCATTCGATGATGAGTTTGTTACAGACACCTGCCGATATACTGGAGGCAGCAGTACTGTATCTTCGAGTTTATTTTGTGGGCTTTCCGTTTTTGTTTATGTACAATATCCTTTCAACTATGTTCACATCTATCGGAGAGTCAAAAATTCCACTGGGTCTTTTGATATTTTCTTCTGTTTTGAATATATTTATGGATCTTTGGATGGTGGCAGGACTTGGCCTGGGTGTGTTCGGTGCAGCCCTTGCAACTCTCATTGCACAGGGGATTTCCGGAGTGTTTTCACTTTTGATTTTCTTTAGTCGGATGCGCCGGTATAAAAGCCATTTTGCCTGGTTTGATGGGAGAGAGTTACGTTCTATGCTTCGAATCGCCGTACCATCAGTTCTCCAGCAATCCACAGTATCCATTGGTATGATGATCGTACAGGCAGTTGTAAATCCATTCGGTACACAGGCACTCGCCGGTTATTCGGCAACGATGCGGGTAGAAAATGTTTTTTCACTGATTTTTGTATCCATTGGAAATGCAGTCTCACCGTATGTATCCCAGAATCTTGGCGCAAAGAAAATAGAACGTCTCAAAAAAGGATATCACGCTGCACTGGTGTTGGATCTGTGGTTTGCAGTTCTTGCTTTTGTAGTCATTGAAACACTGCATACTCAAATTTCCTCGTTATTCCTGGGGAAAGATGGAACCGCTTTAGAATATCAGGTATCTGGGAATTATATGAGATGGCTCGGTTACTTTTTCATTTTCATGGGCATCAAGATGGCAACGGATGGCGTTCTTCGTGGACTTGGAATCATGCGGCCTTTTCTCATTGCAAATATGGTCAACCTGGCAATCCGTCTGTCAGTTGCTTTGATCTGCGCACCTCGTTTTGGTATCGCATTTGTCTGGCTTGCTGTACCTGCCGGCTGGTTGGCTAATTTTTTGATTTCTTATGTGGCACTCAGAAAATCGTGGCCAACTGAAAGGGGAGAAATTTAACAACTATACTATACTCGGATTTCCCGTTGACATACTACCTTCTATTTGATATTATTTATCAAGTAATAAAATATTCCATGAGGGAGTAGTTAGCGCGAAAGTGTGGTTTGTCAACATTCTGATTGTAGCACAGAGTACAATCTGGCAAATCTTAAATAATGAGACTCATGTATATCTTTGCTTCGGAATAAGAAGTCTGATCCGAGGTGAAGATATACATGAGTCTTTTTTTACGCAGGCAGCGGGTCGACGTCGTGTCTGTACCAACCAGCAGGGTGCTGTAAGCTGCTGGAAGACAGGAAAAGATGTTGGGATGACGGAAACTCATGGAGAGAAAAAAGGAGGAAACTATGGAAAACTTTATTAACAATGCTCCATTTGCGCTGGTTCTGGTTGCACTTGTGATTGGGTTTGTGCTGTTGATCAAAGGAGCGGATTATTTTGTGGAGGGAAGTTCAAGTGTGGCAAAGCGTCTGCATGTGCCGGCAATCATCATCGGACTTACGATCGTGGCGATGGGAACGTCGCTTCCGGAGACGGCGGTCAGTGTGTCGGCTTCTCTTACAGGAAATAATGAACTTGCTGTGAGCAATGTCGTAGGTTCCAATATCTTTAATCTGATGGTGGTTATTGGTGTCTGCGGCGTGCTGGCTACGGTCAATGTGGCAAAAGAGACGATTCGAAGAGACATCCCGTTTTCACTGATCTGTGCCGGTATGTTACTGCTCTTTGGAATCGCCGGAATCGGAGATACATCTTCGATGATACTGGGGCATCTGGATGGCGTAATCTTTCTGGGATGCTTTGCCGGTTATATTTTCTATATGATCCGTACAGCGATGAAAGCCAGTAAAGAAGGAAAACAAGTGGAGATCGAAGGTGGTTCGGACGAAGAGATCAGGCTGATATCCATGCCGTTAAGTATTCTTTTTATCGTTGGAGGTGCGGTTGCTATTGCCATTGGTGGAGATGTTACTGTTGATGCGGCAGCAAGAATTGCCGGTGATCTTGGGATGAGTCAGACGCTGATCGGACTTACGATCGTTTCCATCGGAACTTCTCTGCCGGAACTGGTAACTTCAATCGTTGCAGCGAAAAAGAACGAAGTAGATATGGCACTTGGAAACGCAGTGGGATCCAATATATTTAACATTCTGATGGTTCTCGGTATTGCATCTGCGATCAGTCCGGTCAGCATGATCAGAGAAAATATCATTGACCTGTGTGTGCTGATTGTATTTACCGTATGTGTGTGGATCTTTGCGGCGACAAAGAAACGGATCGGAAAAGTGGAAGGATTCTGTATGATCGCACTTTATGCGGCGTATGCGATTTATATTGTGATCAGATAATAATTAAAAACAATTATTGAATCACAGAGAGGGAGAACATGTTATTATTTTTAAAGGTATTTTTCACGGATTTTATCGCGGAAATGGGTGACAAGACGCAGCTGATGCTGATCGCGCTGACTTCCAAGTATAAGTTAAAAGATATTATCATGGGAACGGCGGCAGCGATCCTGGTGCTGAATGGTCTTGCGGTACTGGCGGGCGGACTGGTCAGCGAATTTATCCCGGAATGGCTGATTAAGATTGTTGCAGCTTTTGCCTTCCTTTATTTTGCGGCATCGACGCTTGCAGGAGACGAGGATGAAGAGGAAGAAGAGGGCGGAAAGAGCAAGATCAAATTTGCTCCTCTGGCAGTGTTCTGCACGTTCTTTGTAGCAGAGCTGGGAGACAAAACACAGCTGACAGCCATTACCTTTGGTGCCAATGAAGGGATGGGGGCTGCGTTTATCGTATGGATCGGATGCTCTCTGGGACTTTTTTTAGCGGACATTCTTGGTATGCTGGTGGGATATCTGTTAAAGAGCAAGACTCCGGATGGACTGTTAAATGCGCTGGCATTTGTGATCTTTGCAATCTTCGGTATCTACACAGCCTATCAGGCACTGAACCTGATCAGTGAAAGCGTCTGTCCGATCACCGTATGGCCGCTTCTGGCAGCTGTTACGGTGGCTTTCGTGGTGATTTGCGTCTGGCTTTATATGAAAAAGAAAAAGGGCCAGGATGTGTCAGCGGATAAAGGATAGTTTTTGAAGGATAAGAAGCCTGTGGGTGATCGAGGATACGATTGCCGGACAGATTTCTGAGTAAAATATAAGGGAACAGATCGTTGTACAGGTCTGCTCCCTTATATTTTTTTAATGTGAATTCGAGATATACCGGATCATGATCCGAATAGGTGTATCCGGTGTTGATGTTGTCGTAGGAGACGCATTCGATATTGTCTGAGATAATAAATCCATCCAGTGTTACGGTATACGTTTCACCCGGCACATATTCCATGTCGGCGTTTCTGGCGCTGTTCCACAGGGAATCCCGTTCCTCGTCCGTCAGCTGATCGATGCAGAAAGAAAAGTGGTCAGGAAGGCTGGCTCTCGGGAAGGGGTATGCCCAGGACTCACGATTTTCGGAATCGTCCTCGGAGGCTTTCAGATCATGGTTGAAATCACCGCCGCACAGGACGTAATTGCCGGCCTTGTATTCTTTCTGCATGTCATCGGCAAGCATACGGATCTGACCCTCACGGATTGCGTCGCTGTTGCCATAAGCGGACATGTGGAGTTCAAAAATCACCAGTTCTTTTCCGTTATCCACCGGAACTCTGGAGATGCTGTAGCAGCGGTCCAGATCAAAGAACTTACTGAAGGATGTAGACACCGGGAAACTTCTCCGAAGAGAATCGGTCACCTGATATCTGGAAAACAGGGCAAGCCCTGATTTGCTGCTTCCGTGTGGCTGTGTAAACGGATAGAAAAGAAATGCGGAGTCATAGTTCTGTGCGAAGACAGAATTATAGGAACTCAGACAGTCTTTTAAGATCGAATATTCGTTTACGTGATAACTTCTGGTGGAATCAAGATCCACTTCCTGAAGAAGAGCAAAATCCGGATCGTAGGAGGCAATCAGTTCACCGGCGCCCTGGATCGTATCCTGTACGCTTTCTTTGCTTTTTGCCCAGGAGGATTTGCCGCCGTCCATGAAGAAGCTGAAATCCGGTGTGTACGCACCGAAACCGAGGTTGTAGGTCAGTGCGGAATATTCCTGTCCGGTAGTCAGGGACGAATTATACAACGCGGAAGCAGATGCCGGACGCGCTCCGGAAGTCAGTCCTTCCAGATCCTCTCCGGCGTCAGGGGCAGGTTCCACTTCCAGAACCAGATTGTCTTCGATGCGATGGTAGCTGGCGTAGAGATAAATGATATAAGCAATCAGAGTCAGTAAAATTACCCCGAGTACGATACCAAGTACTTTAGAAATTTTCTTCACGGTCTTTTTCATAGTATGCCTTTCTTATCTAATGTAAAATACAGGTAAAATTCTATTTCCTTGAGTGTATCATATTCGGGGTAAAAACTCTATAAACTTCTTATTTTTGTTATTTATCCGATCGGCTCAAAATCAGCAGCTCCGTGTTTGCAAAGCGGGCAGATGTAGTCTGCCGGAAGTTCATCACCCTCGTAGATATAGCCGCAGACTTTGCAGACAAATCCTTTCTTTCCTTCGGTTTCCGGTTTCGGTTTCACATTGTTCTGGTAGTAGGTGTAGGTCATGGTGTCCTGGTTGCTCATCACGCGGGCTTCGGTCACGCTGCAGATAAACATGCCGTGTGTACCGAGATCCACATAGTCTTCTACTTTGAGAGACATAAAGGCATTGATGTATTTATCCAGGAAGACCAGTCCGTTGTCGGAACGGTGCACGGTCTGACCGGCGAATTTATCCACGCTTCTTCCGGTCTGGAAGCCGAACTGCTGGAAGACGGAGAACGGTGCTTCCGTGGACAGACAGTTGACATTTAACATACCGGTCTGTTTGATGACATGGTGTGAATAGTTTGCTTTGTTGATATTAACTGCTACACGGTTCGGAGTATCGGTCAGCTGGATGACGGTGTTTACGATCAGACCGTTATCTTTTTTACCGTCGTTAGAAGTTACCACATACAGGCCGTAACCGATCCGGAACAGTGCGGTCAGGTCATTTTTATTGGCAAGGGTATCGTTCTGGGCAATGTACTCTTTGCACAGTTCATCTGCCATGGCTTCCAGCTGATCCTGATTGTCCTGATTGATGGCGGAGAGGATCTTTACGGTGGTATCGAGCCAGTTGATCTTTTTACATTTTGCCATCATCTCGCGCATCACTTTGGCAGCGAGAGGCGCCCAGGAACCGTTCTCGATCAGACCTACCGTACGGTTCTGGAAGTTGTGTTCCACCAGACGGGAGATGTAGTCGTGCATAAACGGATAGATGCTTGCGTTGTAGGTTGTGGTGGCAAGGATCAGTTTGCTGTAGCGGAAAGCATCGGAGAGAGCCAGGGACATATCATCTCTTGCCAGATCGTATACGACAACCTTCGGACATCCTTTACTTCTTAATTTGTCAGCCAGCAGATCGACTGCTTTTTTCGTATGACCATAGACGGAAGTGTAGGCAATCACGATGCCCTCTTCTTCCGGTGTGTAGGAGGACCAGGTGTCATACAGACCGATGTAATGTCCGAGATCTTCTGAAAGTACCGATCCGTGGAGCGGGCAGATGATCCGGATATCGAGGGTTGCAGCCACTTTTAAGAGGGACTGAACCTGTGCGCCGTATTTTCCTACGATGCCGATGAAGTATCTGCGGGCTTCGTCATCCCAGTCTTCTTCCACATCCAGGGCACCGAATTTGCCGAAGCCGTCAGCGGAGAAGAGCACTTTATCAGTGCTGTCGTAAGTTACCATAACTTCCGGCCAGTGTACCATCGGAGCAAATACAAAGGTCAGCTGATGGTTTCCAAGACTTAACGTGCCGCCGTTGGTAACTTCGAGCTTCTGTCCCTCCAGAGTAAGTCCGAAAAAGTTGTAGATCATCTGGAAGGTCTTCACGTTGGCGACAACGGTGGTGTCCGGGTAAACTTTCAGGAAATTAGCCACGTTGGCTGCATGATCCGGTTCCATGTGTTGCACGATCAGGTAGTCCGGTTTGCGGCCATCAAGTACCTGCTCCAGGTTATCCAACCATTCGTGGGTGAAGTTTGCGTCTACGGTGTCCATGACAGCGATCTTTTCATCGAGGATCACGTAAGAGTTGTAAGCCATACCGTTGGCTACCGGGTACTGTCCTTCAAATAAATCAACTTTGTGATCGTTGACGCCTACGTATTTGATAGTATCTGTGATTTTCATATATGGGAACCTCCTGTGTGTGGAATCTGTTTTCTTGTTATCGTTAGTATACCCGGAAAAACCGGAAAATTCTGTTGCAAAAGCAACAAAATGGGAGTATGTTAAAAAAACACAAAAAAAGAAAGATGGGGGAATACAGATGGAGAAAGTGACATTGTTTTCACATATCCTGCCGGAAGAACAGGAACGGATGTGGGTATGTTTTCAGATGCGTGAGATTGTATATGAAAATAACGAGATCATCATGGAGTATACGAATACGATGAAAAAGATCGGTTTGATCGCAGAGGGACAGGCTTCTTTATATGGCAGCGATGCGGAGGGCAATCAGTATCTGATGGATGAACTGAAAAAAGATGATGTCTTCGGGGAACCGCTGCTGTTACCGGAGATGTCGCAGCATTATTATGTCTGTGCGAAGGCGAAGACACGTGTGATCTTTATTGATTATGAGCATGTGATCAAGCGGTGTGAAAATGCATGTAAATTTCACAGCCAGATGGTCAGCAATCTGTTACAGATGATCGCCATGCGTGCCAGTCAGCAGGCAAACCGGATCTATGTCTTATCGAGAAACAGTACCCGGAAAAAAATTATGGCGTATCTGAATGAAGTGGGAGGAGGGAAAAAGAAACAGGTATTTACACTGCCGGTATCTTATACGACTCTGGCAGAATATCTGTGCGTGGACCGGAGTGCAATGATGCGGGAATTTAAAAATCTGTCGGAAGAGGGAGTTTTGTTCCGGGAAGGGAAAAATATACGGATTTTGTTGTAAAATGGAAGAAAAGAGATCTATAATTAAGAAAAATAAGGAAAAGAGGTACGTGTATGAAACTGACATTTTTAGGAACAGGAGCGGGGGAAACATATCCGGGATACTGGTGTGAATGTCCTCATTGTACTTATGCAAGAAAATACAGAGGAAAAAACCTGAGAACAAACAGCAGCATGGTGATTGACGAAGAGCTGCTGATCGATATGGGACCATCGTGTTTTGATAATGCAGCCCGGTTCGGAGTGAATTTATCAAAGCTCAAGACACTTCTGGTCACACATCCTCATGAAGATCATCTGTATCCGCAGCATCTGCACTGGAGAAATACAGACGAAAGCTTGCTGTCGCTTACTTATGTCGAAAAAATGAGACGTGGAGGTCCACGGTTTACCGATATCCCGCAGCTGAATATTTACGGGAATTCTTTCGTGATGGAAACACTCAGAAAAAGTCTGGATGACATGGAAGAACTGAAAATAAATCTGCATGAGATCAGAGAGGGAAAGGAAGAGAAAACGGATGGGTACAGAATCTTGCCGGTTCGCGGAAATCATGGGTCGCAACGGGGATTTTCCCACAGTTATATTATTCAGAAAGATGGAAAAACGTTATTGTATGCGCTGGATTCCGGAAGTTATGACGAGGATCAGTTTGCATTGATACAGGAACATCAGTACGATGCAGTTATTATGGAAGGAACTACAGGACTGAATGAACAGTATGGTGGACATATGTGTCTGATGAACAATATCCGGATAAGGGACCGATTGAAGGAAAATAAGTGCCTGCGTGAGAATAGTAGATTTCTTTTGACGCATCTGTCCCCACACTGGTGTCCGCCGCATGACTGGTACGAATCGATTGTGGCGTCAGAAGGACTGGAACTGGCTTATGACGGTTTACAGATCGAGGTCTGAAAGGAAATAAGAGGTTCTGCATAAAAACAATGTGAATTTTTTGTCAAATATAGTGAATTGACCGGTAGTCAGTGTAATGTTACAATGAAGGAAACCGGGAAACTGTTCTCGGTTTCCCGGTTTCCTTTTTCGCTGAACCGTAAATGAGAACAGGACAGGAGAGAGAAATGAGAGAAAAAATCATTGATACAGCAATTGAAGAATTTACCAGGAATGGTTTGAAATTTACGATGAATGATGTAGCGAAAGCGTTGGGGATCAGTAAAAAAACCATCTATACGGTGTTCGAGAGTAAACAGGATGTGCTGATGGCGATTGCAGACCGATATGCCCGTGATTTTACGGATATGCGGCAGGAGATCGAGGCGGATACCGAACTGGATACACTGGAAAAGCTGGAACGGCTGTTTTGCGCAATTCCGACCAAGTATTATAACATCGGACTTAGCAGGATCTTCGAACTGGCACAGAAGTATCCGAAGCAGTATAAGTACCTGATGGAAGCAGTCGGTCAGGGGTGGGCGCTTGCCGAGCAGTATCTGGAGAAAGGGATCCGGGAAGGAAAGATCCGGAAGAATATCTCGAAGCCGGTCGTTATGGCGATGATCCGGGGAACGGTAACCTGCTTTCTGGAGAGCGATATTCTCTACAAGAACGGACTGACCTACGAACAGGGAAAAGAAGAGATGGTACAGATTATCATGAAAGGGATAAGAGAAGCATGAAAGAGGTAAGAGTCCTTGAGATCAAAGAGAGCGTATTTGCAGACAATGACCGGCAGGCAGATAACCTTCGCCGGGAGTTAAAAGAACAGGGAGTATTTCTGATGAACCTGATGTCTTCACCGGGATCCGGAAAGACTACAACACTGAAAGGAACAATCGAGCGGTTAAAGGATCGGTTCCGGATCGGTGTGATGGAAGCGGATATTGATTCCGATGTGGATGCAAAGGCGATTGCAGAAACAGGTGTCAAATCAATCCAGCTGCATACCGGAGGTATGTGCCATCTGGATGCAGAGATGACCCGGCAGGGCGTGGAGGGTCTTGGCGTGGCCGATGTGGATCTGGCGATCCTGGAAAATGTGGGGAATCTGGTCTGTCCGGCAGAATTTGATACGGGTGCATCGAAAAATGTGATGATCCTTTCCGTACCGGAGGGACATGACAAACCGCTCAAATATCCGCTGATGTTCCAGATCTGTGATGCGGTGCTGATCAACAAGATCGATGTACTGCCTTATTTTGATTTTGATATGGAACGGGTGAAAGAGTATATCCAGCAGAGAAATCCACAGGCGAAGGTATTTCCGATCAGTGCGAAGACAGGGGAAGGCATGGATGCGTGGACCGAGTGGCTGGCTGCGCAGGTAAATGCATGGAAAACCGGTGTCTGAGATGATATGACAGTGACAAAAGGGAAGTGTCGGCTATTCAAACTCAGCGATATCGGACGGTCTGTCCGAAAGGAGATAAGAAGCCGGCGCTGTGTAGGAGGATGAAAATGAAGAAAGAACTGGATAAAGAGCTGTATCCGGATTATGTCTATCCGGAATTCACCCCGGATCCGAACGAACCGTTCCGGGAGCCGATCGCGAAACTGGGCAAAAAGATCACAGACCGAATTCCGCAGAAACTGGGATTGAAAAAGATTACCAGAAACGATCCGGAGTACTGGGGACTTGCGGGCGTGCTTACCGATGAGGAAGCAGAACTGGCAGTAAAACTTGGTGTGAGAAAACCGAAGACACTGGCAGAGATCGTGAAACTCTCCGGTTTGGAAGAGAAAAAATGTGAAGCGCTGCTGGAAGAAATGTCAAGAAAAGGTCTTCTGGAATACAACTGGGAGAATCCGAAGCACGAAAAACAGTATGTGTTACCGATGTATGTACCGGGATGTGCAGAATTTTTCAACATGAACGCAAACATCCTGGACTCTAACCCGGAGATGGGAACTTTCTTTGAACATATGTCCCGTCTGCCGCTGGAGAAGATCACACCGTTCGTGCCGGAAGGCGGTGCCGGTATCGGTATGCATGTTATCCCGGTGGAAAAAGCGATCGAGATGGAAAATGAATCCGTAGATCTGGAACATATTTCCCACTGGCTGAACAAATATGAGGGAAAATACGCGGCAAGCCCGTGTTCCTGCCGTCGTTCCCGCCTGACCCACGGAGAGGGCTGCGCGGACGATCCGGAAGGCTGGTGTATCGCCGTCGGAGATATGGCAGATTATGTAGTGGAAACACAGAAAGACGGACGCTATATCGATAAAGCGGAGGCACTGGAGATTCTGAAGGTAGCAGAGGACAACGGATTCGTACATCAGATCACAAACATCGACGGTGCTAACAAAATCTTTGCAATCTGTAACTGTAACGTGAATGTCTGTTATGCACTGCGTACCTCCCAGCTCTTTAACACCCCGAATATGTCCCGTTCCGCTTACGTGGCGAAGGTAGAAAAAGCCAACTGTGTAGCTTGCGGAAAATGCGTGGAATTCTGTCCGGCAGGGGCGGTAAAACTGGGTCAGAAACTGTGTGATAAAGAGGGCTGCGAAGTAACCTATCCGCGGATCCCACTCCCGTCGGAACAGCCTTGGGGCGAACACATGTGGTCACATAACTATCGAGATGTGAACCGGATCAACTGCTACGATACCGGTACTGCACCATGTAAAACTGCCTGTCCGGCACATATCGCTGTACAGGGGTATTTGAAACTGGCAAAAGAGGGACGTTACGATGACGCACTGGCGTTGATCAAAAAAGATAATCCGTTACCGGCAGTCTGCGGACATGTGTGTAACCGTCGTTGTGAGGATGCCTGTACCAGAGGAACCATCGATGAGGCGGTAGCGATCGATGAGGTAAAACGATTCCTGGCAGAACGTGATCTGAATGCAGAGACAAGATATATCCCGAAAAAGACGATTCCGTCCCTGAAGGGTGGATTTGACGAGAAGATCGCGATTATCGGTGCCGGTCCGGCGGGACTTTCCTGTGCGTATTATCTGGCGCTGACTGGATACAAGCCGACTATTTTCGAGAAAAATGAGGAACCGGGCGGTATGCTTCGTTACGGAATTCCTTCCTATAAATTAGAGAAAGACCTTCTGGCAGCAGAGATCGATGTGATCCGGGAACTTGGCGTGGAGATTCGCTGTGGTGTGGAGATCGGAAAAGATATCACGATCGAAGAACTGCGGGAACAGGGTTATAAAGGTTTCTACGTGGCGATCGGATGCAGCGTGGAAGAAAACCGGGTATCACAGGAGAGAATGCAAAAGGTACTTATGCAGCCGTTGATTTCTTGCGGGAAGCGGGAGCGAAAGAAAGCTTTGCGCTTGAAGGTGATGTTGTGGTTGTCGGCGGTGGTAATGTAGCCATCGATGCGGCGAGAATCAGCAGCCGTTGTGTGGATGCGAAGATCTCCATGTTCTGTCTGGAACAGCGGGAAAATATGCCGGCAAGTAAGGAAGAGATTGCGGAAGCACTGGAAGAAGGTATCGAGCTGAACTGCGGCTGGGGGCCGAAAGAAGTGCTGGAAGAAGACGGAAAAGTGGCCGGTGTGGTATTTAAAAAATGTATCCGTGTACTGGATGAACAGGGAAGATTTTCACCGGAATACGATGAAGAACAGACCGTAACCGTACCGTGTAAGCATGTGATCTTTTCCGTAGGACAGGCGATCGAATGGGGTAATATGCTGGATAACCTGGATCTGAAGAGACGGCCGAACGGCGGTGCACTGGCAGATAAACTGACCTATCAGACCTCTGAGCCGGATATCTTCGTCGGCGGTGATGTGTATACAGGACCGAGATTTGCCATCGATGCGATCGCAGCAGGACGGGAGGGTGCGATTTCCCTTCATCGTTATGTACATGAAAATTGTACCCTGACCATAGGAAGAAACCGTCGTGATTTTGTGGAGCTGGATAAAAACAATATTTCCGTGGACAGTTACGATACATCCAAACGCCAGATCCCGGCGAAAGCAGATGAAAAAGCGCAGGCAGCGACCTTCCGCGACCTGTCTCACAGTCTGACGGAAGAACAGGTAAAAGCAGAGACTTCCCGTTGTCTGTCCTGTGGAGCTTCTGTAGTGGATCCGAATAAATGTATCGGCTGTGGAGTATGTACCACAAAATGTGTCTTTGATGCGATCCATCTGCACAGAGAGATTCCGGGAGCGTCTGTGATGCGGGCATCTGAGGATAAACTGAAGTATATTCTTCCGAATATGGTGAAACAGTCCATCAAAGTGAAGTTTGCGAAGAAGAAATAGGAGAATGCAGATATGCATGAACTTGGCGTGACATTTCATATCATGGATCATCTGGAAAAGGTGGCAAAGGAGAATGAAGTGGAAAAAATACGGAAAGTAGTGCTGGAACTTGGGGAGGTCTCGACGGTGATCGAATCTTACCTGCAGAACTGCTGGACGTGGGCGGCGAAGAAACGGCCGCTGTTTGAGGAAGCAGAACTTATTGTGGAGACACTTCCTGCAATTACATACTGTGAGGAATGTGAGAAGACCTATTCGACCATAGAATATGGAAAGATCTGTCCGCACTGTGGCAGTGAACACACGTATCTTTTGCAGGGAAGCGAATTCAACATTAAGGAAATAGAAGTGGAATAAAGATTCCGCGTAAGAAAAAGGAGAGTGAGTGTATGTTTTTTCAGATTTATGGAGAAACAGCAGGATGGCAGCTGCTTGGCTGGCTGTTAGTCTTTGCAGGACTGGTAATCATGAATGAGATCGCAAGGCGGTCGAAATGGGGAGGAATCGCATGTTTCCTGGTGCTCCCGGCGGTATTGTCTGTGTACTTTATTGCCATCTATATCGGTGCGGCATCCGGTGCGGAATGGGCGCTGAACAATGATACTTACGTACATATGAACAGCTGGTTCCATTATGCGAAACTGTATGCGGCAACCGCAGGCTGTATCGGATTTATGATCCTGAAGTACCACTGGGGAAAACTGGGAAAAGCACACTGGTTCAAAGCATTTCCGTTTGTTATTGTAGCAATCAATATCCTGATCGCAGTAGCATCTGATTTTGAATCCGCGATCCGCGCAGGTTCTCTGGCAGGCGGCTGGTGGATGTCATCGGAAGGCGTATGGCTGTACGGCGGCTGGTGGAATGTACTGAACGGTCTGGCAGGGCTTTTCAATATTGTTTGTATGACCGGCTGGTGGGGTATCTACTCTTCCAAAAACAAACAGGATATGCTGTGGCCGGATATGATCTGGGTATACGTTCTGGCTTATGATATCTGGAACTTCCAGTATACCTACCTGAACCTGCCGACCCATTCCTGGTACTGTGGTCTGGCACTGCTTCTGGCACCGACCTTCGCAGCAGCCTTGTGGAACAAAGGCGGCTGGATCCAGAACCGTGCAAACACCCTGGCACTGTGGTGCATGTTTGCGCAGGTGTTCCCGCTGTTTCAGGATGCGAGTCGCTTTACAACCGTAACATCTGTCTATGGAGAAGGCGGTATCGCAGCAGCGATGGGAAGCACCATGCCGACCGTTGCCAGTCCGACAGCACAGGGACTGATCTCGGTAGTATCCTTTGCTGTGAATGTGTTCGTATTTGCTTATATATTAAAGAGAGCAAAAGCACAGAAGAAGAACCCATGGAAAGAAGAGATCTTCGTGGATACGAAAGATTATCAGGAGGCTATGGCGAGAGCAAAATAAAGAAAACATATAGAAAAGATCCCGTACAGGTGAGGATAAAACTGTACGGGATCTTTTTGTTATAGGAAAAACCTATAGCCAATCCTAAAAAATTCCTATAACTACATTTATTGACATAAAAACGTATAAGTGATATTATCTCTACAACGAATACAACATACTAATTCGATATGAATAATAGGTAATACAAAAACAGGCACAGGAGAGAGAAAAGGACGACAAGCTATGTATATTGAATTAAAAAATATCAATAAATCCTTCGGTGATTTTCAGGCATCGAAAGATGTGAACTTTGCAATCGAAAAAGGAAAACTGGTTGGTCTTCTCGGACCGTCAGGAAGTGGAAAGACAACGATCCTCCGAATGCTTGCCGGGCTGGAGCATCAGGATTCCGGAGATATCTGTATCAACGGAAATGTGGTAAACGATCTTCCTTCGAGCCAGAGAGGAATTGGATTCGTATTTCAGAATTACGCATTATTTCCTTATCTTACGGTATATGACAACATCGCTTATGGGTTAAAGATCCAGAAGAAAGATAAGAAATTTATCAAACAGAGAGTAACCGAGCTGCTGGATCTGGTAGGGCTTCCGGGGCTGGAAAAGAGATATCCGGATCAGCTCTCCGGTGGTCAGAGACAGCGAATCGCACTTGCAAGAGCACTGGCACCGAATCCGGAAGTACTGCTTCTGGATGAACCGTTTGCAGCAATTGATGCGAAAGTTCGACAGGAACTTCGTACCTGGTTAAGAGAGACGATCGATAAGATCGGAATTACCAGTATTTTCGTAACACATGATCAGGACGAGGCGATCGAGGTGGCGGATGAGATCATCATTACCAACGAGGGCCGCGTAGAACAGATGGGAGATCCGGTGGAGATTTACCTGCATCCGAAGACACCGTTTGTGGCACAGTTTATCGGAAAATCTTCGATCATTGAAGAATACGGAAAGTTAAAAGGATTTGATTCCATCGGACCGGATACGAGGGCAATCATCCGACCGGAATTTGTAGAGATTAAAAGCCCGAAAGATGTGACGGAACAGAGTTCTATCTACGAACAGGCTGCCGTAGAACAGAGTATCTTCCGTGGCAATTACTTCGAGGTACTGTTAAATATCAAGGGTATCACTATAAGAACCAATTCCCCGCTGGTCAACGGACCGTTAAAGAGTGGTGACAAAGTATGGGTAGTCATCAATCAGATGTATGTCTTTGATGATAAGACGACAACGACACTGACAAACAAAGGACTGGATGTATCCAGTATGTACTATATTTAGGAAGGAGGCAGAAAGCCATGGCGTCACAGACAGCAAATACAAAAAAGACAGGCAGTTGGGATCTGCCTTTGAAGGTTATCAAAACAGGAATCGTCTCCTGGCTGATCGTTTTTCTGTTCTGGGGACTGGGATCCTTACAGTATGATGAGATCTTCCTCCCAAGTCCGGCAGAGACCTGGACTGCGATCAAGGAACTGGTAAGCAACGGCACATTGTGGGCGCACATTGCAGCATCAGTAAACCGTGTACTGAAAGGCTGGGGACTGGCGGTAGTTATTGCCGTACCGGTCGGACTGGTGGTCGGACATTTCAAACCGATCCGCTGGATCGTGGAACCGATCTTAAGTCTGTTTCGTTTTATCCCGGCCATCGCATTGACATCCCTGTTTCTGATGTGGTTTGGGGTGGATGATACTTCCAAAGTAGCACTGATTCTGTATGCAGCATTTTTCCAGGTGCTGGTCAATACGATTGCAGGAGTGGTTGCTACCGATTATTCTCTGATGGAGGCTGCATCCTGTATGGGCGCCAGCCGGCTGAGAGTGTTTTCACCGTGGTACTGCCTTCCGCAGTTCCGAATATCTTCACCGGTATCCGGCTGGGACTCAGCAGCAGTATCATCTGTGTGATCGCGGCAGAGATGCTGGTTGGTAACGACGGTCTTGGATATCTGATCCAGAGTTCCAAGATGTACTACAAAACAGCCTGGGCATTCGCAGGAATCGTTACTCTGGCATTGATCGGATTCGTTGCGGACCGTCTGCTTCAGCTTTTTGGTTGTACATTCTTAAAGCACTTCGGAGTGAGAAAAGCGTAGGAATCCGGAAGAGAAAAATATCTGCGAGATTGCGATATGAGGAGAAAGCAGTTTCGCGGAAACCATAAAACAGCTTTAGAAAGAGGAGGAAACATTATTATGAAAAAAAGAATCATCAGTTTGGCAGCCGCAGCAGTTTTTGTCATTGGAACACTTGCCGGATGCGGAAATAGCAGCACACAGACAACAGACAAAACAGCATCCTCCGATGCATCTTCATCCGGTGGAGATCTGGTGACCGTGAGAGATGCAGTGATGACCGGTCAGCTTGATCAGTATGCGACAGAAATTGGTCTCTGGCAGGGGATTTTTGAAAAATACGGCATTGACTTACAGACGACAGAGTTTGTAGCCGGTATCAATACCATCGATGCGGTAGTCAACGGAACCGCAGACATCGGAATGATGGCAGATTATGCAGCAGTCAATCGTCTGGGAAATACTCTGGATGCCACAAACCTGCAGATCTTTTCTCAGATCTCCGGTGGTCAGTCGGCCCTGTCCGGTGGCCTGTATGTAGATCCGAAATACGCAGATGATCCGAAGAGCCTGGATGGTTCCGCAGGATTCATGTACCAGGAAGGAACGGTAACTTATTACTATGCAAGTAAGTGCATCGAATATCTGGGCCTGGATGAGAGCAAACAGAACCTGATCAATACTGATTCTTCCCAGACTAGACTGGCACTGATCCAGAAGGATGGTGCATCCGCTGTGTATGCCAACGGTTCCGAAGCAAAGTATATCGAAGAAGCCGGCTGGGTACAGGTGGCAACTTCCCAGGAAATCGGTATTCAGACCGGATCCTACTTCCTGTCAACCGACAAATATATTTCAGAAAATACAGACACTCTTGCAAAGTTCCTGCAGGCTGTCGATGAAAGTACGCAGTATATCAACGATCATCTGGATGAATCTGCAGAATACCTGGCAGACAAACTTGGTCTGAAAGCAGAAGACTTTAAAGAAAATTGGAAAAACTACAGCTTTGAGCCTGGATTTTCCGAGGAAGCAACGACACATCTGGAAGACATCGAAAAATGGGGATTTGAACACGGAAGTTTCCCGAAAGATTACAATGTCCGCGATTTTATCAACACCGATGTGGCCAAAATCGCATTTCCGGATAATGTGACTATCGAATAAGAGACAAAGGAGAACCGCAGTTATGATACAGGAACTGAACGTAAATAATTTTGACCAGGAAATCAATAAAGACAAACCGGTGGTTGTAGAGTTCTACACCACCGCATGCAGCCACTGTAAGAAGCTGGCGGGTGCATTAAATAAACTTTCCGAAGAAAAAGGAGACGATGTATTCTTCGGAAAATGCAATATTGATCAGGAAGCACTGTTACAGAGCAGATTTGATATCTCGGCAGTACCGACATTGCTGTTTATCAAAAACGGAGAGATAAAAAACAGACTGGTGGGTGAGGTTCATCCGCTGATCATTCAGGAAGAGATTAAAAAACTGGCATAAAAAGCAGACCACAGGAGGTAAAAGAATATGGGTTATCCAACTGTATTTCCAACAGGAGTTTTAGTATATAACAAAGAGAAAGCGTATAACGGATACACAATTTATCCATCCGCAAAAGGAGCACTTCTGATCGATATGAACGGAAACGAAGTGAATCTGTGGGCAGGTCTTGGCGGATTTCCGAACAAAATCCTTCCGGGTGGGTATGTAATGGGAACTACCGGAGAGCGTGGTGGAAAATATGCATATCAGGATCAGCTGGATCTGGTGCAGGTGGATTATGACGGAAATATCGTCTGGAAATTCGATCACACGGAACTGATCGCAGATCCGGGAAAAGAACCGACCTGGCAGGCAAGACAGCATCACGATTACCAGAGAGAAGGAAATACCGTCGGATATTATTATCCGGGCGGCGAAACGAAAACCGACAGTGGAAATACCATCATCCTGACCCATGAAAATGTATACAATCATGAGATTTCCGATAAAAAACTGATCGATGACAAGATCATCGAAGTAGACTGGGAAGGGAATATTCTGTGGAGCTGGCGTGCTTCTGATCATTTTGAAGAATTTGATTTTGATGAAGCTGCAAAAAATGTTCTGTTCCGTAATCCGGGACTTCACGGAGAAGCCGGTGGTGACTGGATGCACATTAACTGCGTATCTGTTCTCGGAGAGAACAAATGGTACGATGCGGGAGATGAGAGATTCCATCCGGACAACCTGATCTTTGATGCGAGAAATGCAAATATTCTGGCGATCATCAGCAAGAAAACCGGAGAAATCGTATGGCAGATCGGACCTGATTTTTCTAAAACGAAAGAGCTTCGCAAACTGGGATGGATCATCGGCCAGCATCATTTCCACATGATTCCGAAGGGCCTGCCGGGAGAAGGCAATCTGCTGGTATTCGATAACGGTGGTGAAGGTGGTTACGGTAATCCGAACCCGTCCGCACCGACCGGTAACAACAACGCACACAGAGATTACTCCCGTGTCCTGGAATTTGACCCGACCACACTGGAGATCATCTGGCAGTACACTCCACTCGAAGCAGGAAACCTGTTATTTACCGATGCTTCCAAGTTTTACAGTTCCTACATCAGTTCCGCACAGCGACTGCCAAACGGCAACACACTGATCACCGAAGGATCAGACGGACATCTGATCGAAGTGACACCGGAACATGAGATCGTATGGGAATATGTGAACCCTTACTTTAAAAATATCGGCGGAAACTTCAAGATGAACATGGTTTACCGTGCATACCGCACACCATACGAATGGGTACCGCAGGCAACACATGCAGAAGAAGTATCTATCGATCCGCTGGATGTGGAAACCTTCCGTGTACCGGGAGCATCCAAAGGAGCAGGAACCGGAAAGGTAACCGTAGTTGCAGGGGTGGATCCGAACCGTTCCAGCGTAACAGGCATGAATGGGGATGACGAAGACAGTGATGAAGAGAGACTGGACTTCTGCGTGGCTTCTGTAAAGAAGGGTGATCTGAAAGAAGAATAATAAGGAAACGAAAGATATGGTATATGATGTAAGTATCATCGGCAGCGGCCCGGCAGGTTTAAGCGCAGCGATCTATGCGAAGCGGGCAAACCTGTCAGCTATAGTGATAGAAAAAGAATATGAAGGAACCGGACAGATCGCAGAGAGCGGTCGGGTAGACAACTATCTGGGAATGCCGGGAATCAGCGGGTATGATCTGGGAGAGACATTCCGGGAACATGCCGTAAAACTCGAAGTTGAATTTCTGGAACAGGAAGTGACCAGGATCCAAAAAGAAGAGTCCGGACAGTTTCAGATGACCTTCTCAGACAGTTCTGTGATCGAATCAAAGACCGTGATCTATGCAGCGGGAGCATCCCCACGGAGGTTGATATTCCGGGAGAAAAAGAATATGTGGGAAAAGGCGTTTCCTACTGTGCGATCTGCGACGGATCCTTTTACCGGGGCAAAAAAGTTGCCGTGCTCGGCGGCGGAGATACCGCACTGGATGATGCCGCTTATCTGGCAGGTCTGGCGGAGCAGGTGTATGTGATCCACAGAAGAAAAGAGTTTCGTGGCGCAGTCGTTACAGTAGAACAACTGAAAGAAAAAGAGAATGTCACGTTTGTACTGGAACATCAGGTGAAAGAAATCACCGGAAAAGCGAAAGTGACAGGTGTTGCTTTGGAAGACGGAACAGTGATCGATGTAGATGGCGTATTCGTAGCCTTCGGATCGGTTCCGCAGACGGCACTGGTAAAGGATCTGGTGGAACTGGACCCGGCAGGCTATGTGAAAGCAGACGAAACCGGAGAAACCAGTCTGGCAGGACTGTATGTGGCCGGAGATGTCAGAACAAAGAAACTGCGCCAGGTAGTGACAGCGGTTTCCGACGGAGCCAACGCAGCAACAGCGGTGGCTGAATATTTGAAATAAAAAGTAACGTTCCGCAGGATGATCCTAGAGCGTTACTGTGAGAGAGGAATAAGCGTATGAGTTTTAATACAGACCTTCTACATGCAGGAGTGGTTCGGGAGGCAAACGGAGCAACCCTTCCCCCGGTCTATCAAAGCAGTGCGTTCGAACAGGACACAGCCGCAGATCTGGAAAAAATATTTGAAAATAAAGCTCCCGGCTACTGTTACACCCGCGTAGGGAACCCGACAGTAACCGCATTTGAAAACAGAATCACAAAACTGGAAGGCGGCATGGCTTCGATCGCCTGTGCTTCCGGTATGGCGGCGATCATGAACGCCATTTTAAATATTGTGCGAAGCGGGGGCGAGATTGTCTCTTCTGCAAGTCTTTACGGAGGATCCATCGATCTGTTTCGTGATATCGAGGAATTTGGTATCAAAACCCGGTATGTAAAAAACAATGACTGGGAAGCGATCGAGGGAGCTATCAACGAACATACCCGCCTGCTTTTTGCAGAGACGATCGGCAATCCCTGTCTGGATGTGACCGATGTGGAAAGACTGTCAGAAATTGCACATGCACATAAGATTCCACTGATCCTGGACAACACGACAGCAACAGCGTACCTTTTCCAGGGACTAAAACATGGTGCAGATATCGTGGTCAATTCTTCTTCCAAATACATCAACGGAAGCAGCAATTCGATCAGCGGTATTCTTACTTACAGTGGAAGATTTCAATGGGATTCCGAGATGTATCCTCAGATTGCAGCTTACAAAAAATTTGGCCCGATGGCTTATATTGCAAGACTCCGAAACAGCCTTTTCCGTGACACCGGTGCATGTCTGGCACCGATGAACGCGTATCTGAATCTGATCGGGATGGAGACATTGGGACTGCGGATGGAACGGCAGTGCAGCAATGCACTGGAACTTGCACAGTGGCTGGAAGAGACGTATCCGTCTGTTACTGTCAACTATCCGGGACTGAAAAGCAGCAATTGGTATGAGATCTCTGAAAAACAGTTTTCCGGAGGATACGGAGCGATCCTCACATTGCGGGTGGGAAGTAAGGAAAATGCATTTGCATTGATTGATGCACTGAAGATCCCATACACACTTTCCAATATCGGGGATACGAAGACATTGGTGATCCATCCGGGATCCACGATCAGTCTTCACAGTTCAGAACAGGAAAAAGAAGATGCAGGTGTTTTCGAAGATCTGATCAGGGTGAGTGTGGGAATCGAAGATATCGAAGATCTGAAAGCAGATTTTGCACAGGCGATCGAAAAGATTGGACAGCTGTAAGGTAAAGGAGAGAGAACGATGGCACAAAAAGTAGATTACGCAGCCTTAAAAAAGGGCGGTTATATGAGACAAAAACAGAAAGGTTACGGTTCCCTGCGACTGGCCGTGATCGGTGGTAACCTGACAGCAGAAAATATCAAAAAAGTGGCGGAAGTAGCAGAAAAATACGGCCGCGGCTATGTACATATGACATCCCGTCAGGGAATCGAGATTCCGTTTATCAAAGTGGAAGAACTTGCCGAGGTAAAAGAAGAACTGGCAAAAGGCGGTGTGGGAACCGGCGTGTGCGGTCCACGTGTCCGTACCATCACAGCCTGCCAGGGATCAGAAGTCTGTCCCAGCGGATGTATCGACACCTACACACTGGCAAAAGAACTGGATGCCAGATATTTCGGGCGGGAACTTCCGCATAAGTTCAAATTCGGTGTTACCGGATGTCAGAATAACTGTCTGAAAGCCGAAGAAAATGATGTGGGAATCAAAGGTGGTATGAACATCGCATACAAAGAAGACGACTGTATCTCCTGTGGTGTATGTGTGAAAGCCTGTCGCCAGGAAGCACTGAAAATGGTGGACGGTAAAGTAGAGCTGGATGCAGAGAAATGTAATCACTGCGGTCGCTGTGTCAAGAGCTGCCCGGTGGATGCATGGGAGGGAACTCCGGGATATATTGTATCTTTTGGAGGAACTTTCGGAAATAACATCTACAAAGGAGAAGAACTGCTTCCGCTGATCCCGGACAAGGAAACCCTGTTTCGTGTGACCGATGCGGCGATCACTTTCTTTGAGAAAAATGCAAATCCAAGCGAACGTTTTCGTAAGACGTTGCAGCGTGTGGGAGAGGAAGATTTCCGCAAGCAGTTGAAAGAAGCGTACGAGGGACAGTGAAAGGAGAACCATCATGGCTGAATTAGATTTTGAAGTGACCGATGAGGTTGATATTACCGATAAAGTATGCCCCCTGACATTCGTAAAGGCAAAAGTTGCCATCGAAGAACTGGAGGATGGAGAGGTCCTGGCTGTCCGCATGAACGACGGGGAACCGGTACAGAATGTTCCGCGAAGCATGAAAGAAGAAGGACATAAAGTACTGAAATTAACCGACAATGAAGATGGCACTTACACCATGTATGTAAGAAAGGTGGAAGAATAATGGCAGTACGGGTAAGCAAAGCAGATTTTGAAGAGAAAGTATTGAACGAATCGCTTCCGGTTCTGGTGGATTTTTATTCCGATTCCTGTGTAGCGTGCAAAAAACTGGCGCCGGTTTTAGGAAATGCGGAAGATGATTATGAAGATAAGGTCAAAGTATATAAGGTAAATACAAACTTTGATGTGGAACTGGCTGAGCAGTATGAAGTGCAGTCTAATCCGACCCTGATCCTCTTTAAAGACGGACAGGTGAAAGACCGGAAAGTGGGTGCGCTGAGACAGGCAGAATTAAACAGCTGGATCGAAGAACAGATCTGAAGAGAGTATAGAGAGACATAAAGGAGAAAAGACATGGTTATCACAGTAGCAGGAGAGAAAAAAGAAGTAAAAGACGGACTGACACTGCCGGAGCTGATCGAGCAGGAAAATGTAGAGATGCCGGAGTATGTAACCGTTTCTGTCAATGAAGAATTTATCGCAACCGAGGATAAAGAGTCTACCGTGTTAAAAGAGGGAGACAATGTAGAGTTCCTGTACTTCATGGGAGGTGGATGCTAAATGGCAATGACAGATGAACAGATCGAGCGTTATTCCCGCCACATCATCTTAAAAGAAGTTGGTGCGAAAGGACAAAAGAAGCTCCTGAAAGGCAAAGTGCTGATCATCGGAGCCGGTGGTCTTGGTGCACCGGCAGCCATGTATCTGGCAGCAGCCGGCGTGGGAATCATCGGTATCGTGGATGCGGACGAGGTGGATCTTTCCAATCTGCAAAGACAGATTATCCACAGTACCGCAGATATCGGAAAAGCAAAGGTAAAATCAGCGAAAGAGACTATGAACGCCATGAATCCGGATATAGAGGTTAAAACTTACCGGATGTTCGTGGATGCATCCAATATCCGGGAACTGATCCGGGAGTATGATTTTATCATTGATGGAACGGATAATTTTCCGGCAAAATTTCTGATTAACGATGCCTGTGTCCTGGAGAAAAAACCATTTTCTCATGCAGGAATCATCCGTTTCAAAGGTCAGCTGATGACTTATGTACCGGGGCAGGGACCGTGTTACCGTTGTGTATTCAAGAATCCGCCGCCAAAAGATGCCGTTCCGACCTGTAAACAGGCAGGTGTTATCGGAGCGATGGGTGGTGTCATCGGATCTTTACAGGCGATGGAAGCGATCAAGTATCTGATCGGTGTCGGAGATCTTTTAACAGGTTCTCTGTTGACGTTTGATGCGTTGACGATGGAGTTCCACAAGATCAAACTGCCGAAAGATACACATAAGTGCCCGGTATGCGGAGACAACCCGACGATCCTGGAGCCGATCGATTACGAGCAGGAAGTCTGCGAGGAGACAGCAGGGCGGTTTGCGACGAGAGACGAGCAGTAATGAAGAATATCAATATCAGCTTCCCGGAGTGTCTGGTGTTTCCGGGCAGAATCAGAGGAAACAGTTATGGCGATTATAAGAATGAGAGATCATCTCTATGATGAGATTGTAAATTATGCAAAGGAACATCTTCCGGAGGAAGCCTGCGGTCTTCTCGCCGGGGTGGAAACAGAAGAGGGAAGAGAGATCCAGAAGGTGTATTTTCTGGAGAATAAGGATCATGCGGAAGATCACTTTACGCTGGATCCGAGAGATCAGATGAATGCAATCAAGGATATGCGCGCCAATGGGTTAAAACCGCTGGGAAACTGGCATTCTCATCCGTCTTCTCCGTCACGGCCGTCGGTGGAGGATATTCGGCTGGCGTTTGATTCGAGGCCAGTTATCTGATTTTGTCGTTGATGGCGGAGTATCCGGTGTTGAACAGTTTTCATGTGGAAAGCGGAGTCTGGGAAAAAGAGGATCTGAGGATTTATTCGGAGGAGTATTTTTTCTGAGGTTTGCGGATACTTTATATGTAACTATTCAGTAGTCACTGTACCGCGAGGTGTTTTGGCATGAATATGCCAAAATCCCGAGACATACAAGCCAAAATGCCATCACCGAAGGTGATTTTACATGCATTTTGGCACGTAACTGTGAAGGTACTGAACAGTTACGTTTATATAAGATTAATGCGAAGAAGAGAAGTGCGAAGTGTATCGTTTGAAAGTAAGCGGTATGGTTCGTACTTTTTTTACGCGAGCAACGAGCCAAAGTCCATGCTTGCATGAGACCTTGGCGACTGCCGCGATAACTTGAGAAACTCGCGAAGCGTGTTTCTACATAGTTTGTGGTTTGA
>ENA-OQCO01000396-OQCO01000396.1-human-gut-metagenome-genome-assembly--contig:-NODE-396-length-24221-cov-4.338591_pt1 | contig 24221 bp, 23 predicted proteins | sample MGYA00242500_ERZ504582 | MGnify/ENA primary metagenome ERZ504582 (study PRJEB26092, sample SAMD00036346) | human gut metagenome | host: Homo sapiens | study: EMG produced TPA metagenomics assembly of...
AATTCTCTTTTTTGCGGGAGCTGTATCTCGGATACTGATCGTATTCCAGAGATAATCACCAAACAGTTCTTCAATCTTCTTAGGATTCTGCCTTGGAAAAGCATTACAAAACTCATTCAGAGTCTCTCCGTCACTTTGGGAAGTTTCTCTAAACCACTCCCGAATCTGTTTGATAAACAGCCTGCGGATTTCCAGATTCGGAATAGCCAGTTTAAATGTATCTGTGACAACCTGTCCTCTCTGCGTCAGATAACCAGTCGTAAAAAGCACACTCCATAGATTCTCAATACTGCTGTCCAGCTCACTGTATGTCAGTTCCTGTCGAATTTCTTTCACGATTTCTTCACCGGAAATCAGCTTCTCGATCTCATTTCTTGTTCGCGTATCCGCTTTGTCAATAAACCTGCGCACCATGGCATTTCCGCTCGTATTTGACCAGTAATCCTGTGGATGCGCCTCGGAATCTGCTTTTAACAGATCACAGTAATTGATCACATCCCACGGACAATATACTTCTACATTTCCAAACCGGTAGCCATCATACCACTCTTTAACTTCTTCATATCGTCCAGACAGATCATAATACGCAAGCATGTCTCTTACTTCTGCATCTGTGAAGCCAAAATATTCATCGAACCTGACATCTGTGAGGGTCAGAACCTTCAAATTATTTAAGCCTGTAAAAATACTTTCTTTAGAAATTCTCAGGCACCCTGTCAAAACAGCGAAATAAAGATCCGGATTTGTCTTCAATGCATTGCCGAAGATACTTCTGATCAAAGACACCATCTCATCATAATATCCATACTGAAAAGCTTTGTCCAAAGGCACATCATATTCATCGATCAAAAGAATAACCTGCCTGCCATAATGCCTGCCCAACAATGATGATAAAATCTTAAGGCTCGAAACAAGCGCTTCCGTAGTCATAACAAACAGACCATTTTCCGATGTTCCAATTTCGATAAGCTGTCTGTAGAGTTTCTTATCCGCATCAGATAAAGCAGAGCTTTCTTCCAAAAACGAAAACCTCAACGCCTCTGTTCCTATAACTGTCTTCAGTGCACCACAGGCCGCCTGAAAGGATAATCCCTCCACACTTTTCAGACTGATAGAAATCACCGGAAACTGCCCCATATACTTTGTACAGATTTCTTTGTTCTCAGAAATCTTCAGACCATCAAACAGGGCAGGATTACTTCCTATCTCAAAGAAGGTCTTCAACATGCTCATATTCAGGGATTTGCCGAAACGCCTTGGGCGAGTAAACAGATTTACTTCACTTCGATTCTGTAGCAGTTCTTCAATCATCCCGGTCTTATCAATATAGTAGAATTCCGATCGATCCAGTTTTCAAAAATGTCTATTCCGATTGGCAGCTTCTTACGATCTGTCATGCTAGCACCTCCCCAAAGCCTAATAGAAAAAGGTTCCATGAAACCACTAATATGTAAAATTAATGATATCATGAAACCATTTTTCCGTAAAGCAATTGTTTATTCCACCGTCACGCTCTTGGCGAGATTTCGTGGCTTATCTACATCCATGTGAATATTCACAATTAATAATAAAAGTCAGTCCTTCTCGTATTTCTCAATCATACATTGGTGTTCTTTGGTACCCTTATCATAGTTGATACCCACAAGCAAAATGTCACCCGTATAATTCAGGATTGACTCAGGATACTGCTTATCTTTTATTTGCTGCAAAGCGGTTGCAGAATCCTTATTCCACTTCAATTCAACAACCATTGCCGGATAAGATGCGCTATATTCTGGCTTAGGTATGAATACAAAATCAGCAAATCCTCGACCTGTTGGCAATTCCCGAATCGGCTTAAAATAATACTGCATTGCACTCAAGTATGCAAGCGTCAATACACTGCTCAGCGAATTTTCATTATGATACTGGATTACCGACACATACTCATTATGGATTTTTCCAATTTGTGCAGCGACTGCCATTCCATCCATGTCCAGTGTTGCATCAAGCAGATGTTCTGAATCTTGCTGGAAGGCCAGCATCTCATTCCATCCTCTACTTTCAACTGCAGCAGTGAGTTCCTGGCGAATCTCTTCATTGGGAACAAAAGCAGTCTTCAATTTTTGATTGTACCCAAAATAACCCAGATGAATCATATAAGTCAACACATCGTCCCTGCTTTTTATATTAAGTGTATCATTCTTGAATGTCGCTGTGTTCACCTTGACTTCTGCACCCGACAGCATCTCGATGATGGCTGTTTTAAGTCCATCAAAATCCATATTAATCAGTGGCACGATTGCATCATAAGAAGCAGTTTCTGACCAATAACTTTTGAATTCTCCTCGGAGCATCACACTGACAACTGCTCTGGGATTATAAACTTGATATTCATTCAGGAGATAGCCGTCATACCACCGCTTCACCTCATCAAAATCTTGCTGATACTCCTTCGCCAGTTTCTGTACCTCATTTTCAGTAAAGCCAATATATGGAGCAAGTCTGCTTGCACTCAGCATTGTAAATTCGTCAAAATTATTCAGTGCAGACTGCGTTTTTTCCTTTTTGATTGGAAGGATGCCAGTCAGATATGCAAGCTGGATATACTTTGTTGGTTCTGTTCCTTTGAACATTCCTCTAAGGAAGTTGATATAGTCTTCCTGCGCCTTTGTATTAGTGGCTTTATCACGAATAAGAACATCCCATTCATCAATAATGACAATAAACTTTTTCCCTGTCAAAGCGTTGATCTGTGATAAAGCTTCTGGCAGGGATTTAGCATCCTCTGAAAGAGCATCTGGATAGTACTCCTTAAGCTCTGCGATCGTTTTCTCAGAAATATACGGAACTACCTGATCTGCTCCCCCCGCTGGTTCCATGCACCATTGAATATCAAGATGAATTACATCAAACTGGTTTAGATACTTCTTGAAATCTGCGCTCTTGCTAATTTCAAGATCAGCAAACAATCCTTCTGAATCGCAACCTCTGCTGTAATAAGCTGTCAGCATATTGGCTGTAACAGACTTCCCAAATCTTCTTGGACGACTATTGCAAATATAGCCTTGCAGCGTATTTAACACCTTATTTGTATAATTAATGAGACCACTTTTATCTATATATATTTCGGAATTCAAAGCAACCTGGAACGCAGAATTGTCTGGATTAACAAACATTCCCATTATGCAGCACGCTCCTTTCTTTGGCGGCATGATGAGTCATGCCTGTTGTGCTTTGATTTTAACATCTAACATCCCAAATAGCAAGTTGATACCCCAGCGCAGAATAACTATTTTTTCTCCCAGATGAAACACTAATATGTGAACTTGAGGCATTTTTTGTTTGTTTATTCCACTGTCACGCTCTTGGCGAGATTTCGCGGCTTATCTACATCCAGTCCTTTTGCCACGCTCACGTAATATCCGAGCAGTTGCAGCGGAACCACTGCCAGGCTTCCGGCAAAGTACTCATCGATTCGCGGCACATACACGGCAAAATCCACGGTCTCTTCAATCTCATATTTTCCATAAGTTGTCAGGCCCAGCAGATATGCTCCACGGCTACGGCACTCAACCATATTGCTCATTGTCTTCTCATACAGCTTACTCTGTGTCAGCACACCGATCACCAATGTTCCCGGCTCGATCAGACTGATCGTTCCATGCTTCAGTTCTCCCGCAGCATATGCCTCTGAATGGATATAGGAGATCTCCTTTAATTTAAGACTGCCCTCCAGGGAAACCGCATAATCAATTCCCCTTCCGACAAAGAACACATCATGCGCACCGGCATATTTAGCCGCAAACCACTGCAGTCTCTCTTTGTCTTCCAGTATCTTATTGATCTTCGGAGCGATCGTGAGCAGCTCTGAAATATAATATGCATACTGCTCTTCTGTGATCTTGCCTCTTACCAAAGCAAACTCCACCGCAATACAGTACATTGCAGCAAGCTGTGCACTGTAGGCTTTTGTTGTTGCAACAGAAATCTCCGGACCTGCAAGCGTGTAGAACACCTTGTCTGCTTCACGTGCAATACTACTTCCGACCACATTGACGATTGCAAAGGTTGTCAGACCCTTTTCCTTCGCAAGACGAAGCGCTGCCAGCGTATCTGCCGTCTCGCCGGACTGGCTGATCACAATAACAAGCGCGTTCTTATTCAATGCCATCGGTCTGTAACGGAATTCCGACGCCAGTTCCACTCTCACCGGAATCCGCGCCATATCCTCCAGGACATATTGTGCAGCCATACCTACATGCCATGCTGATCCACAGGCCACAATATAGATCTGCTCAAAACTCAGGATTTCTTCCTTCGTTAATTCCAGCCCTGAAAAGTCAATGGCTCCATCTTTAATAACAGAATTCAGAGTATCCTGAATAGCCTTAGGCTGCTCATGGATCTCTTTCATCATAAAATGCTCAAAGCCTGCCTTTTCGGCAGCTTCCGCATCCCATTTGATCTGAGTCGTCTGTTTCTCGATCTCTTCGCCATTGAGATTGTAGAAATGTGCCTCGCCCGGTGTCAGTCTGGCAAACTCCAGATTTCCAATATAATAAACCTGTCTGGTGTATTTGAGGATTGCCGGTACATCAGAAGCCACATAAGTCTCTCCATCAGCAATGCCAATGATCATCGGACTGTCCTTTCGCGCCACCCAAAATCTCACCCGGATAATCCCGGAACATCAGCTCCAGCGCATAAGAACCACGGACACGCACCATTGTCTTTGCGATCGCATCCACCGGACCAAGATTATACTTTCTGTAATAATAATCCACCAGCTTGATCACAACTTCCGTATCTGTCTCACTATAAAAAGTATAGCCATGCTTTAACAGCTTATCTTTCAACTCCGCATAATTCTCAATGATTCCATTATGTACTCCGACCACTTCGGATTCCACTTCACCAGAACCAGAACGCGTACAATTACCAGAAACATGCGGATGTGCATTAATCTGGCTTGGCTCGCCATGCGTTGCCCAACGTGTATGCCCAATTCCACAGGTACCACGAAGAGCCCTTCCCTCATCCGTTTTTTCAGCCAGATTTCCAAGACGTCCCTTGGCCTTTACAACTTCCGCCAGCTTATCACCATCACGAACAGCAATTCCCGCTGAGTCATATCCTCGGTACTCTAATTTAGACAGACCGCTTAATAAAATAGGTGCTGCCTGCTGTGTTCCAGTAAAACCAACTATTCCACACATAAAAACTGTATTCTCCTTTATTTGAGAATATCTTTATTAATATTCTCCCCTTATTACATTTTTAATCTCTTTTAAAAATATCCCTTGTATATACTTTATCCTGTACATCATCCAAACAACTATCGTATCTATTTGCGATAATTGCCTGGCTCTGTTCTTTAAATTTGTCCAGATCATTCACAACCTTGCTTCCAAAGAAAGTACTTCCATCTTCCAATGTTGGTTCATAAATAATCACAGATGCCCCTTTAGCTTTGATTCTCTTCATAACTCCCTGTATAGAGGACTGGCGGAAATTATCTGAATTTGATTTCATAGTAAGGCGATATACACCAATTACAACCTCTTTTTCCATAGAGGCATCGTATGTATTCTCATCTCCATAAGCGTAATATCCTGCTTTCTGTAAAACACGATCTGCTATGAAATCTTTCCTTGTTCTATTAGACTCAACGATTGCAGACATCATATTCTGAGGAACATCTGCATAATTTGCCAGAAGCTGTTTTGTGTCTTTCGGTAAGCAATATCCACCATATCCAAATGACGGATTGTTATAATGAGAGCCGATTCTAGGATCAAGGCACACACCATTAATAATCTGTTGTGTGTTCAATCCTTTCATTTCTGCATAAGTATCAAGCTCATTAAAATATGAAACTCTGAGAGCCAAATATGTATTAGCAAATAATTTCACTGCTTCTGCTTCTGTAAATCCCATTATCAAGGTATCAATATTTTCTTTAATTGCACCCTCCTGTAACAATCCAGCAAACGTATTCGCAGCTTTTACAAGTCTAGCATTCTCAATATCTGTTCCTACAATAATTCTCGACGGATACAAATTATCATACAAGGCCTTCGACTCACGTAAAAATTCCGGGCTAAAGATAATATTATCACAATGTAATTTTTCTCTGATACTTGCAGTATAACCTACCGGAATGGTTGATTTAATCACCATAATTGCATCCGGATTATATTCAATAACCAGCTTTATTACGGCTTCTACTGCTGACGTGTCAAAGAAATTTTTCTTACTATCATAATTTGTTGGAGCTGCAATTACAACAAAATCTGCATCTTTATATGCTGCTTCTGCATCCAATGTAGCTGTCAGATTCAGTTCTTTTTCCTTTAAGTATTTCTCAATATACTCATCCTGGATTGGACTGATTCTTTTATTAATCTTCTCAACTTTCTCTGGAATAATATCTACTGCCATTACCTCATGATTTTGAGATAAAAGTGTAGCAATAGATAATCCCACATATCCTGTTCCTGCTACTGCTATTTTCATGAATTTTTCTCCTTCTATTTGTTAATCATTATCTTTAAATATGTATAGCATTCCAAAATTATTATTAGAGGTTACCCCCCCTAATTTTTTGAATTTTTTCCAGTGCTCCTATTTTTCGTAAAACACTTTTCATTTTTTCTTTTGATGATATATGTATATATTTTTTACATAATTGTTCATATGAAAGTTTATGAAAATCATTCCAAAATGCTTCTCGATTATCTGGTTTTATGAAGATTTTGTCATTGCATCATTATGAGTCGCAAATACCTTGTCCACTTCTACAGTAGTTAATGCTAATGACTGTTTTATTTCTTCAAATAATTTTTTTCCCTTTTCGCTTTGAATTACTACAATAGAAGTTCCATTTCCATCATTTAAATCTGCTGCAAAATCATCAATTCCCCAGAAATCTCCTAATGTTATATCGGAATTTCGCACAATTCCCTTAAATTTACAATCATAGCAAGATAATCTTAAAGTCAATTCTTTCATAAATAATTGAAAATAAGCATCCTCCTCTTTCGATTTATAAAATGATTTTTGATACATTATTCCATAATCAGAATATCCATTATACTTCTTACATCGAAAATTGACATTTTTTAGCTTTAAATGTTTTTTCTTTTCAATATTCTCCACATGTTTTTTCCACATGCCTGGTGATGGTACACCGTGGCAAATCAAATCAACACATATCAGTTTCTCATATGGATTTCCCAAATAATTTAAAAGGCCCTCTACCTGACATGGTGTGCCAGAAAACAAAACCCACTTGTCATTCCTTAGTTTTTCATACACTTCCGAATAAATATTATTTATATTACTTTGCAAATACTTAGAACCATAAAGACAATTTAACTCTTCTGCATTATCAACAATTATATGCATTGCCTCTTTACAATCATCGGTCATAGTGCTACCAATAACAACACCTCCGAGTTCTATAATTTTTGTTGCAAGTAATGAAAAAATGCCTCCTGACGAGCTATTTAACCGCTCTTTCAAATTTTTATTAATTGCTGCGTACCCTTCAATATACTGCTTATTAATATATAGTTTATGAATGCAAGGGCAAACCTTTTCACATTTGTTACACTCTATACATTTTGTAGTGTCTACACATGGATATTTAAATCCCTCTTCATCTCTTTCCATTGAAATACATTGAACCGGACAGGCATTATAACATGCCTCGCAGCCACAACAATTTTTCTTTTCCTTTATTTCTATCATTTTTTCACCCAAATATATTATCGCTTATCTTTTTTCTTTGTAAATTTGCCCAATACGGATTGAAATAAATTTTTTTCATAATTATTCATTCCTATTTTCCACATAGAAACAGCATACACTAAAACATATATAAGAATTTCCAGTAAATATGCAACTATAGAATCGATGTTCAAAAATCCTTTCATTATTCCACCAAAAATCATTGGTATGATCATTCCCATTGCTAGTTTTCCAATGCTTTTCCAAAAATATATTATATTTATGTTGCATTTTTTGTGATAATAAATATTCATAATACAACCATTAGCTACTACCAGTGAAAATGCAGTACCTATAGCACTACCTATAGCTCCATATTTTTTGCACAAAATTATACTCATAATCAAGTTAATACATGCCATACCCACATATACTATACTTCGAAATTGATGTTTAAATTCTGCTCGCTGAATTTCTATACCTAAGTTCTGAATTAACGCAATAGATGCAGGTATGATTAGCAATAACGCAACTATATATGAATCCTCATATCCTCTCCCTGCCCATATTCTTACAATAAAAAATTTTCCAAAAAATACAACGCCACTTGCTATTAATGCTAATATTAAAAACTGAATTCTTCCTACTTTTGTAAATAACTCTGTAAGTTCCATACGCTGATTCTCAATAGAAATTCCAGAATTTACTATTTTATGTATTCTTGGGGTAAATACGCCTGATATAGAGGAAGAAAAAGTTTGATAGTATGTATATAAACTATATCCTACCGAATATACTGCAACCATTACAGTTCCCTTATATCTTGCAAGTAAAACTTTATCTATATTCCAGTTAATCTGATCTACAATTAATTCAATAGCTATAAACACTGTATATGCAAACAGATCACTAAATAACCCTTTTTCAGGTCTGTTAAAAGCAAACCTATTCTTCAAAACAAAAAAAACATATATTACATAACAAATATCTGTAATCAAAGACACAATAAGCGACACTGACACCATTGCGATCGAACGGAACCCCATTAATAATAACGGTAATGTAACCATCGGTCCCACTACATTTTTAATTATCTCCAGACATTTTAAAAATACGAATTTCTCATGTGCAGAAATAATATTAGAAAATACACTCATTGGAAATGAAATTGCCAAGTTGATGGTTAATAATATCATTAAAACTCTTGCTATTCCATATTCACCTGTAGTCAGTCCGTCTGAAAATACTATTGATAAGTGATTTGTCAAAAAAATCCCACACACAAATGTGATAATACCTATAAAGCTAAAAATTGTTATAAATAAGCCATTCAAGCAATCTATAGCTCTTGTATCGTTTCGCTTTTTATAAATAGAATAGTATCGTATATAACTATTATTAAATCCTAGCCTTAATACTGATAACATTGAAATTGTCGATGCAACTGTATTATATAAACCATATTCACTTTGACCAAGAAGTCTAATCATTACAGGTGTATATACTAAACCTATAAGAATTTGTATTGCCATTTGTAAATATGATATTATTGCTCCAGCTTTTAACTGATTTATTTTAGTCTTTTTACTCATTTTTTTATCCGGTAGCCCGATTAGCTATCACTTCGTTCCTTTCTTATAAGGGTAACGGATTTTCTATCCTTATTACAATATTTAAGAAGATATTATTTTACCAAATTAAATTTATCCTTTATACTATCTAATAAAAAAGCCAATGAATCCCTACGCAATGCTGCCTGTATCATGTCATTATTCTGATAATCTATTGATAATATCATATCTAAATCGGTTCCAACTTCAATAAATCTATCTGGTAAATTGAAATTATGCAAAAGTGTATTTATACGCCCTTGCATCTTCTTACTGTTATCTCTTTGAAAAGCATAAAATTCTTTTTTAAATAGTACAGAAAATACACATGCATGAAAAGAATCTGTAAATATGTATTCTGCATTCTTTATTAAGCCTATAAATTCTCCTGGATCTGCATCTTTTATTTGTAAATCGCCAAAACTTACGTCATCATTTTTTTCACCAGAAGCAAATGGTATATTTATAATCTTCAATCCTTTCCTTTTGGCAAATTCATCTATATAATCAATTTTATCATCGTACTTACCTAAAAAGTATGTAAACACATATCCTTTTTCTTTAGGCTCTACCACAATATTATTCCAATCTTCTGGAAGTAAAAGCAATGTTGGATCAAGAACAACTTTAATATCTTTATCCTTTATAAAGCTATCTAATATTACTTTTCCAGACTGTTCCCTAACCGAAACATACTGAAGCCTTTCTATCCTAGGCTCAAATTGTGCCTTTTGCTCTTTGCTCATACTTTCACACCCCAGACTTGCTGCATAAATAACTTTATTTATTTCATCTGGTACAAATTCAAGGAAACACCTTCTTCTAGCCCAATTAGGATTCCAAATCTGGTCACTCCCGCATACTATAGCATCATACTTCGAATAAGAAATATTATTTTCATTGATTAATTGAGAATAATGCTGTCTTTTAAATTCATCTATTTTCAATTTTCGTATTTTAATATTTTTTTCTATAATACTATCTTTTTTATCAAAAAAAGCATAAATAGTTCTTTTAAGATTTAACAACATTTTTTCTCTTATAGATAGTTCAAAATACGAAATTTTTTCATCATTATTAAAAAAAATTATATCACATTCAATATTACTATTTTTCAATATTCTTTGTAATGCATAAAATTGTAAAACCCCTCCATAATTATATTCGTTATACAATAAAGGGACTAATCCAACTTTCATTTATTATCATCCTCTCATCTTTTACTTAAAGTTAATTCAAATAAGAATCTGTGTTTTTTCACATAACTTTGATTTGCAAAAATATTATTGATTATTGCAAAATTTCTATTCTATCGTCTTTCCGCAACTAAATCTTTAAGCATCTTTCTAATTTTAGCTATATCTTGAATTGACAAATAAAATATCTCTCGCTCTCTATCATTCATTGTGTATTTTTTTAATTCTAAAGACCATTTTTCAAATCGCATTAGCCCGTATGCCTCTATCGCATAATTATGTGTAATTGCACCATTTATTCTTTCATTTGCCAAAAAACGTTTAATCGGTAATTTTTTCTGAGTTGGATAATATTGATATAATTTATTCCATTTCTCTATTAATTCTGATTTAGTCATAACAGAGCAATGTGTGATAAATGAACTTGGTATTGGAATTGAAACCTGATACATTGCTACAAAATTATCATACCCCGCTTCATTAGCAGCTGCATTAAATATTTCCATTACAGAAACGTGTTCGCTATGCCAATCAAAAAAACTAGGAACAAATACTATATCCACATTATTTTCTTTTAAATAGTTCTTTAAAAATATTTTTTTATCACCTAAAATGTCAACCAATCGATTATTATATTTACATGCAACATTTTTCATTTCTAAATATCTTTTTTTATGTAATGATAAATCATCTCCTCCAGGCATATCCATATTAATTATCGCAACTTCGTTATTTGGAGTAATTAATAACTGTGAACATCCCACCCATTCATCATCTGAATGTGGTGCAAGAATTACAATATGCTTTTTTTCAATAGCACCGAGTTCTTTAGCTACCATATCAGAACGATATAAATGTGTATCATACTTCCATTTATATCTACGCATTATCGTATTTCCAAGTGCCTTTATCCTCATCAACTGTTTATTTAATTTCAATTCCATAAGCGTCAATATGCTCCTTAGCTACATTATCCCAAGAAAAAAAGCTTTCCACTTTTGATGACAATTCATTTTCTATAAACTTACTATTTCTATTAGTCATTGCTTGTTTAATAGTATTTCTTATTTCATATACATTATAAGGATTAAATGATAAACATCCTTTTTTCAAAACATCATATTCTAAAATCGGCAAAGTATTCGAAACAACAGGATTCGCTCCTGCCATAATGCCTTCTAATATAGTTAAACCAAATGTTTCGTGATACGATGAAGAAATTATAACTTTCGCATTTGAATATGCCGATTGGAAAAGCTCACTTTCTGTTGATAGCCAACCTAAAAAATGAAAATTATCTGCTCCTCGTGCCTCTTGAATACACTTTTCATAATATTCCGGTTCTGCTGGACTGGCACCTCCAATAAATACTACCTCTATTCCTGTGTGTTTCATCGCTTTTATAACATTTAATTGGTTTTTATTTGCATCAAATCTTCCAACTTGAAGTGCATAATTGCACTTTCTTCCAATTTCAGAATAGATACTATCATTTCCATTATTTGGTCTATCAGCACCATTAGGAATAATTTTTATCTTCTCGTTCGAAACATGGTAATACTTCTGAAGAAAAACTGCTTCCTTAGGTGTTTCAACAATTATTACATCTGCCAAATCACAAATGTTAAATAACAATTTATATGTTGTCATTATTGGTAATCGCCGTATCCACCAATAAAGTCTTAATTGCAATTTTCCTGATAAAATTACTATTGAAGAGACAACCACTTTCAAGCCTTTTGCTTTTGCATATTTTATCAAACTGTATGACTCTTCTTTCAGCATAAACACATGCAAAACATCATAATCTTCAACTTTTGTATGAAATTTATCAAAAAAATCCACTTGTATTCCATTCTTTTTTAAGACTTCTACCGTTCGAAGTATCCTATTTTTTACCCCTCCTGCAGAATTTTGAAATGCTGTATCATATGTTTGCACCAATATCTTTTTCATAATGTCATCACTTCCATATTTTTTCATTATATCTATATATTACCAAACCGATTAGAACCCAAAATTCTGAAGACTTCCAAAACGTCAAACTAAACATTAAAGGAACAATAGATATAACCATAAATAAAATGAGAGAATTTCGAAAAAACTCATCTGTTGTTTTTACAATGTCTTTAAACGAAATGTTAATGACATATATAAAAACAATTAGTCCTAAAATACCATATGAAACCATTATATCTAAAACAATATTATGCGCGTATCCTGACACAGATCTATTAATTTCCTCAAGATATACTGTTCCATGTCCCCAAATCGGTGATTTCAAAAATGTGTTCCATGCATTTATCCAAATATTTATTCTAGCCGATGTAACTTCACTGTTACTTCTAAATAAAAACATATTAAATGTTGTAAGTGAGTAACTATATATGTCTGCTATGCCTAGAAGTTTTGTAAATAATCTAAAAATTGATTCCATATTAATCGTAACAACTACAACTAAAACTATTAAGAAAATTAATTTTTTACTTCTTTCATTTTTCGCAGTTGTCACGAAATACATAGTCAAGCACAAAATTGCAGCAGTCAAAAATGCTCCCTTATTTCCAAATAACAAAAGTTCTATTCCAAATATTCCTATAAATATACAACAAATTCGTTTTTTAAATATATAAACAGCTGTTATTGCCCCAGCAAATGCCGGAAGCATTATTAAAAAACCAAATTGCATATAATCAGAACTCCATTTATACAAAACAAAAGGATCTTTCAAATACATACAACCTACACATATTGAAAAAATGCAATAGTATTTAAGTACCGCTTTAAAATCTTGAATATTAATCATTAAGAATAACGGTATTATTCCATACACTAGGAAATTATATGGTATAGTGCTTTGAATGCTATTGGGTCTAAACACCATGTCAAATCCCAAAATAGACAATATTATAACAACAATACCCATAAATCTTATGAAATTACCCTTGTCAATTGTTCTATTAGATAAACTAGCCAAAAGAATCAAAACTGTAGCTATGAACAAAATTTTTGAGGAATTACCGCTAGACAATAATATAGGCTTAATCGCAGTAAAAACAAATAGATATAATACAAATACTATTTCATTATTGAAAATCTTGCTTTTTAGTTGTATTCTCACTATTTCATTATCCTTTCATAAAAATATGATATAAACGAAATTGGCATTGCGATTGGATACCTTTTCATCCATTTCCAATAAACACGCATTGCATTTTTATACTGTTTTGCTTTAAGGTAATTTAATGTAACTCCCCTATATCTATGTGTATAAATACGTTTTTCGCTTCCTCTTTTTTCGTTCTCACATTTTTTGATACATTTATTATATGTTATTAGATAATGATCCATATACTTTTCATTCATCACTGGATTTGCAACATTAGAACGATCACTGGTATCAAATTCAACCAAACATTCAGGAACCGTTCCGATTCTATTTCCACTATAAAAATATCGAAGCAAAAATGCAGCTTCTTGATGTCGCATAAATGTTTCATCCCATCCACCGCACTGAACAGCATTATTTTTCCACATCATTATTGCATTTGTATAAATGATTTGATCTCCACTTAAAATATAATATGATAAATCTCCTTCTAATCTTGAACAGCAAACTCCGTTTCGATTCCAGCCACAATAAACAGCTCTTTTATCTGAATGTTTTAGCAAATATTCAACTTGTTTAGCTACTTTTTCTTTATCATATAAATCGTCATCATCTAAAAATGTGACAATTTCTCCCCTTGCGTATCGTATTCCTGTATTTCTTGCTACTGCTCCATTCAAATTTTTTAAATGTTTAATATATTGTACTCGTGAATCTGCTTCATACGGTTTCATCAATTTCTCAGTAATTTTTCTCCATTCAGTATCTGGATTATTATCATCAACAACAACAACCTCAATATTTCTATAAGACTGTTCTAAAACCGAATTAATAGCTCTAGGTAGCATCTCAGCCCTTTTATATGTTGGAATAATAACACTTACTTTAATTATACTCATCTTTCTTTCCTTTCAAAAAGCTCTCGTACGAATACGAATATTTATAATTATTCATTCCGCAAACCATATATTTTATCATATTAAATGTGCTGATTTCTGATTTTTTGTGTAATTTTAATGGATAATACCACATAAAAGCATATTTTAAATAGGGATACGCTGCTGCTAAAAATGCTCCCGTATCATAAAAATATTTTTCATCAAATCCAATAAACCAACTTGACCCCTCTGTATACAGATCAGCTATAACCATTGGATAAACATATGCTTTAAGTTTTTTTCTATGTATATCTGAAAAAAATAATGAATCTTCTGCAAATGAATAAACTCCTGATCCTGCTCCAAAGACCTCATTAAAGCTTATTTTATTCTCAATGATGCTGCTTCTCTTAAATGCGATATGCACACTACTATACGATTTATAAGACGGGATTCTTTTTACCGTTTTAAATAATTTTTCTTGATTCCGTTTGTCTATATTTTTACTTATTATATTAAATACAAGGACATCTGCATCTATGTTTGTGAATGCATTAACTAAATTTTTCGCATAATTTGAATGTAGCACTTCATCATCATCACAAATCACACAGATATCTCCAGACGCATACTTTAATGCCATATTTCTGCTCTTTGATAATCCTCTTTCAGTCGTATTAATCATTAATACTCTTCCAAATGGATATTTTTTTTCTTTAACGCAATTATGATTACATTGATTAACAATAATAGCATCACTATGAATATTTATTTTTCGATTATCGAAAAATCTTTTTGATTCATACATGATAATAAAACTTCAACTTTCATCATCTTGTACTCTCCGCTTTTGCCCATGTAGGTTTTGCTTTTCCAGTCACAATGTTATAAGCGCCATGCCATTGCGATACTATCGTCATAACATAATATGCAATAAGCTTTATGTACTTATTATTTGATTTCGTTAATATTCCAATAACTGCTATCAAATAAAACAATATTTGTCCAACAAATGTAACTAACCAGAACATATTTGTTGATGCCAACGCACCGGATAACAGCAATAATAATAAATGTGCTATCCACAATAAATATCTACAAGTTCTGTGTCCAAACCAGAACACAGTAAACCATTTATACTTAAAGATATTTAAAATCTTTATTGACGGAAGAATATTGTGAAAAAGATTTCGATTCATTCTTACTTTACGTTTATATTCATCCTTATCATTTTCGCCTGCTTTTTCGTATGCGATTGATTTTGGATCAAATACTGCTCTTCCTTGTTCTAAGGAAAATAGCACCGGAAAGCTACTGTCATGGCATTCTATCAGAGGTACTTCTTTATATTCTTTTGTTCTGCAGGCATACAGGTTTCCATCTCCAGCAGTAATCGTCTGGATTCGCCCCTCAATATCACGACATCTGGAATCCATATCCCAGTATGTAGTCTCTGAATCGGCAGTTCTATTTTCTGTTGCATTCACATATACAGTCGCACCACATACATACTTGATATTCTTATTGCAAAAACAAGCTGCAATTTCTTTAACGGCATTTTTATCAAATGCACAATTTGCATCTGTCATTACAACCAGTTCAGTTTTTATCAATCTGACAGCTTCATTCTGCGCATTGGTTTTTCCTCCATGTTTTACTGTTTTATGCAGTTTAATATCATATTCTTTATGTTCTTCTATAAATTTTTCAACCAATGCATTCGTTTGATCAGTCGAAAAATCTGATGTAACCATAATTGCTAATTTATCTTTTGGATAACTGACCGTCATTAGATTTTCCAGTTTTTCCCAGATTACCTTTCTTCGTTATGAGCAACTACAAGAATTGTAACAGTTGGCACATAACTATAATCTTTTTTTATCTGTGGTGCTTTAATCAATTTATCAAGGATTTGAAGAAATCCAGGATAACCTACCATAGCCCAAACCACAATAAATGCACATATGCACCAAATAATGATCATTGCAATATTCATATCGTTACCCCTTTATTTCTGTCATCTTTTTAATATCAACTCTGTCACCATTAATATCCGTATATATTTCTCCGTATCGGCGTTTTAACCTTGTACCATAAACTGGCTGAACTAATGGCAATTTTTCACCAAGCAGCTGTTTTACTCTCAGATATGGAAGATTTACTCCTGCTGCTGCTATAACAGAAACAGTAGCAGTAATACGTGGATTCAGATCCATAAGAATGGCATTTCCGTTTTTGTCCCTCATAAAATCCAAACCAATATTTCCATCTAGATTCAGTGCTGAGACTATATCTTTACTCATTTGATACGCTGCATCATCTTTTCGGACTTCACTTTCCTGAGCAATGCTCATGAGACTGACAATATTTTCACGTCCAACCATATATCGTACAGTTCCCTTATCAGCTAATAAATCGACAGTATATTCATGTCCTGGCATATATTCAACCAATAACATTTCATGGAAATCTTCTGCTTCAGACAAAATACTTAACATATCATCATATGCAACAAAAAAACTATTTGGTTTTTCGTTTACAAAAATTTGATATCGATTTCGTTTAGAATCAATAATTCTGACTCCCCTGCTTCCACTTCCATCAACAATTTTCAAACAAACCGGATTCTCTGGATATCCCAAGTATTTGCATCCCGATACAAAATCCCCAATGGAATGAACCCCATAAAACTTAGGAACACTGATACCCTTATTTCTCAGGAATTCATATAATTTCAATTTATTATTTGCCACTTGCACTATGGACTGCTCTAAAACTGAAAGTATAGTTCCATTCATTAAAAATTCGTTTTTTCTTTTAGATACAGCAGTTACTTCTGCTGAAATATTCGGAAAATATAAATCCACTTGTTCTTTTTTACAAATATCCAAAACAACATTTACATAATCTTCACTGGTTGCTGCCGGAACTTTGTAAAATTGATCAACCAAATATTTTGCGCTTGGTTCATCACACATATCCATTCCTATTATCCTAATATCACGCTCTCCATTTTTCTTAAAGCAATCTATTATCCCAGGCATCGAAGGAGAACCTGACGCGGATAACAAAACTGTAATATTTTTCATGCTCTACTCCTCAAATAAAAATGTACTAAAAATATCCTCAAAAGACTCTCTTTGTTTTATCAATTTAATCTTCTTATTTTTATCAATTGAAATCATTGGATAATCAGGCATAATAAAAGGTGGTTTATCAACTAACGAATATCCGCCCACATTTCCAAACAACACATAATCACCATTAGCGATTTTCCCTGTGTAATCCCTATAAACAATATCTTGTTCCAGGCATGTATACCCAACAAATTTCGCTTTTTCTATATTCACAGTCTCTTCTCCGGAATGGTATACTTTAATAGGAAGATTTTTCATTTGACAGGTTTCTCCTAAATTATGGAAACTGCAATTCAATAGCACAAATTCATTTTCTCGAATGTTTTTTATTCCAATAATTTTTCCAAGAAAATCAACATATTTAGACACAATTGTTGTTCCCGGCTCTGTAAAAAGAATTGGCTTTTTATTCTTTTCTTTATAGAACTCTGCAAATTGACGTATTACCCCTTCGGCGTATTCTTTATAATCTGGAGCATCAATTGGGAACTGTACTTTCAATTCAGAATCCATTTTTCCATACATTCCGCTTCCAAGGCTTATATATTCAATATCTTTTAAATCATGGCTTTTGATAAGATCAAGCATTGTTTTAGCACGTAACTTCCATGGCTCAATTCCTCTTGCCCGACTCATATGACAATGCAATCCATTTACAATTACATTATGTTTTTTCAAAAGTTCCATGATTTGATCCAGTTTATTTATATCAATGCCAAATCTTGATGTATATCCGGCATCAACATCAAAATTTACTCTGATTCCTGTCTTTATACCGACATGCGGATTCTTTTCTGAAATTTCACAGATATATCTTGCCTCTTCAATTCTATCAATATTATTTATTCCACCTGAAAGTAAATGTTTTTCAAGATATTTTCCTTTGATTGGCCCATTGAAAACTATCTTTTGCGGTTGATAACCAAGTTCCAATGCCAATCTATATTCCATATCAGAAACCACTTCTGCATATCCACCTAAATCTTTAACACATTTACAAATTGCAGGAGTATAGTTAGTTTTATATGAATAACAGATATGATAATTACTGTATTCCTGCCTAAAAGTACTTTCTAATTCTCTATAGTTTTTTTCAAACTCATCTTTATTAAAAATGTATACAGCATCTCCATATTGACTTGTAATACTGTTAATCATTTCATTACTAAGATTTATCATTATTTTTCACCTATTATTTTTTCACGTTCCTTATTTAATGGTTCTCTGACAAAATTTCCATACTCAGTTTGTCTTCTTTGAAAAATAATTTTAAAAACATTAAAAAATATTTTTAAATCATTTTTTAATGACAAGTTTTCCGCATACTTTGCTTCATACTCAAACTGTTTATCCCACGAAATCACCGCTTCTGGATCAACGGAATCTGGCGGAATCAGTCCACCTCTGACATCAAATCGCTTCAATTCTTTTTCTGTATAATAGGCATCATATGTTGGAGGCAGAGGCCTTGGACCAATTACCGACATATCACCTTTGATAATACATAACAGCTCTGGCAGTTCATCAATTGATAGTGACCTCATCATACCGCCAAATTTAGTTTGCCTGACTTCATCTGGTAACAGATTTCCATTCTCATCTTTTTCATTTGTCATTGAACGAAATTTTATTAATTTAAATTTCTTCTGATGCATGCCAGTTCTCTCTTGTGTAAAAAACACAGGTGTTCCAAGCTTAAATCTAACTAAAATCATCATTACTAAAAATAATGGGCTGATTACGACCAGTAACAACGTTGCAGATATAATGTCAAACATTCTTTTAAATAACCGAAACAACATTTCATACTCCTACTTCACTTCTCTAACTAAACTAAACGCCTCTGCTACTTCAACGCTCACAGTTGCACCTCTAAATTTTGCCAAAGCTTCTATTGCTCCTACAGATCTTGCTGCTGGAAAAGGTGCCAGCTGTGATTTAAAAACACTCATTGCTTCCATCTTTACATCATATGTATCGGTTATGTTTTCATATACCGTCGGAATAAATTCATTAGTAACATTTGGAATATTCCATCCAGTTTCTGAAAGTGTTTCATATGCATAAACTCTCTTTGGATAATCATCTCCTCTAGGCCTTACAGCTACCATTGCTGCATCAACTACCATTTGATGATCAATTTGCATATCACCCCTGTGTGGGATATAAACCTCTTCTGGTTTTATATTCTGAACAACTTCCGCAACTTTTCCATTCAGTTCATACCGCGGAATTGTCTCAAGCATAACTGCCGGAAAATCCAAAAAAATTGTTTCTTTTACTCCCAGCTTTGCATCCGCCTCACGACATTCTCGCCTTCCTTGTTCTATAAAATCAGGATTAAATAAAGGTGATTTTCCCTTTGTCACTATACAAACATATACTTCATCGCCTGCTTTCGCTCTTTTTGCGATGGTACCTCCTACACCAATAATTTCATCATCCGGATGTGGCGCAATTATTAATACTCTCATTTATCTATCCTCTTAGCAGGAACTCCTACGTAAGTTCCTCTTTCATTTATATCCCCGACTATCACAGCTCCCGCACCAATCATACAGTCACTGCAGATTTTCACATTATTGATAACAGTTGCTCCCGCACCAATCCACGTTCTAGTGCCAATTTGTACTGTTCCAGCGACATGAGCCCCAACAGATATATGACAATAATCAGCAATCTTACAATCATGATCAACAGATGAACTTGTATTGATGATAGTTCCTTTACCAATAATCGTATCAGAATTAATAATTGCCCCCGCCATAACAACAGATCCTATTCCAATCTCAACCCTTCTGCTAATCACAGCATCAGGATGAATTAACGTAATTGATTCTGAAATACTATTCAATATTCGTTCACGTATTTGAGGATTTCCTATAGCTACAATCTTATCACCAGACATTTGTTCTGCATCTGCGATCTTTCCAATAACAGGATAACCAGCACACTCTTTTATGTTCTTATTATCATCAAGGAATACGATATCTGTATACCCACTCTTCTCTGCTATATCTGAAATAACCTTTCCATGACCACTAGCACCAAGAATTATTAATCTATTCATTTCTCGGTCTCCTTATAAAAATTATTTAGAACAAGCTCTGATCACTAACGAACCTTGAACCTGCCATAACACATTTGACCATCTGTTTTTTGGTCATTACACAACAAACAGGATTCCAACAGCCTAAACCCCCTCAAATCCTTTGCATCTACAAGTATTCTGAGCTGTTTGTTCTAAACTGTCGCAATCCTCATATAACAGGAATACCACCCGAAACGGGTATGATTATCAAAAAATTCATTGGACTAATCTCGCGAAACCCTCTGTTTTCAAGGCTTTTACGGATTTGTCCTATTATATCGTACTCATCCAAACTTGTTTTACGAAGGAATCTTCCATATTTATTCAGTCGTACTTCATCCGGAAGATATTCTCCATTTTTATCTCTTCGATTATCCATCGTACGAAATTTTATTAGTTTAAATATTTTTCCGTTTTTCCGGGTCGTCCTGGGTAAAAAATGGATTTCCTCGCATAAAAATGAATCCCAAAATAATAAGAAGTATATATAACCAACAAAAAACAAGTACTGCAGCAAGTCCACATAACAAATCTATTGGCCTTTTTAAATATTTCTCATATGGTCCATATGGTTTGTGCATTTCTCTATCTCCCATTACATACTTTCTTACTCAAAACAAGCCTTTATAACTTCAATAATTCTTTCCTGCTGCTCTGCAGTCATCTTGTTATCACTTGGCAGGCAAACGCCTCTCTGGAAAATATCAGCTCCTACATCTTCAATACCACCCTCGATATAGGCATTTGTTTTTGCTCTTCCAGATCCAGATACTGTCACAAACTCGTTCATTCTGTACATTGGCTGCATATGCATCGGTTTCCAAATTGGTCTTCCTTCGGCATTGATACTGGTGATTGCTTCCAGAATCTCAGTCGGACAGCTCTTTCCTTTTTCCGGAATATAAATAGCTTCCGTAGCACTACGTACCTGTTTACACATTGCATCTTTATCAATAATCAATGCACTGAGCCAATAATTTGGCTCACATCTTTTCTCATCAAATGGATTCATCTGAATCGGAAGATCTTTCAACCCTTCTTTATATCTTTCATATACAACTTTCTTCTGAGCAATGTGCTCCTCCAGATAGTCATACTGTCCACGAATAACACCTGCGATAACATTTGACATTCTATAGTTGTAACCAACCTCTTCATGCTGGTACCATGCAGCAGCTTCTCTGGCCTGAGTTGACCATTTTCTGGCTTTGTTTGCTACTTCCAAGTCATTTGTCAGCAGACAGCCGCCTGAACTACCTGTGATAATTTTATTTCCGTTATAAGATACTGCTGCATAGTCTCCATAGGATCCACACTGTTTTCCATCCCAGGTTGCTCCCATAGCTTCTGCTGCATCTTCGATAAGAAGTGCTCCGTGTTTTTCACAGATTTCTTTAATCTTTTTAATATCACCTGTGAATCCATAAAGTTCTGCCGAAACAATCAGCTTAACTTCCGGATACATTCCAAATGCTTTTTCAAGTGCTACAGGATCCATATTCCAAGAATCTTTTTCTGTATCAATGAATACTGGAATTCCACCCTCATAAACAACCGGATTCAGAGTCGCGTCAAATGTCATATCACTACAGAAAACTCTTTTTCCTTCAACTGCTCCATGTCCAATTTCTGGCTTGCCATAAAGTTTTTCACCTGCAAACTTCACACAGAGATGAAGAGCTGCTGTACAGCAGGACAATGCTACTGCATATTTAACTCCAGATTTTTCAGCTGCAACTTTTTCAATTTCATTAATATTTGCACCTACTGTTGACATCCAGTTTGTATCATATGCTTCTTTTACATATTTCATTTCTGCACCGTCATGCATAGTTGGTGATGCGAGCCATACTTTGTTTTCAAATGCTTCAAAGCTATTTTTCTTATTAAACATTTTTCTTGTCCTTTATAAAATATTATTTTTACACACTAATAGCCCGCTTCACTCTCCGAGTTCAGCAGGCTAATTACACTTATTCGTTTTTAGCTTCTATTTTTCTTCTTCATCTTCATTCCCTGTTATTTACTTAAAAACTTGTTTACAACCACAATTTATTTGTTCAATAACTTCGAGCACGTTCGTGATCGAATGATCACATTCTTTCCGGGCTCCACGGTGGACTCCGGTGGGCGGTGCTCCACCCAAAGACTTTATCCTGTAGATAAAATCCTGTTTACAGTTTCCTGTATCTATGAAAACAGCGTTTTAGTCGCTTGTTCTCGGCTCTTTTGGCTGAAATCCGCGGATGCATTTTAATCCGAGATTCCAGGATGCATTCAGGTAGTAATTTCCCAGATGCCCATTCTTGCAGACAAAGTTCTGGCCTTTTTTATGTATGGATGCCCCACAGGCTGCACATGTAGAACTGATATTGTGTTGCTGCAGTTCCAGTACAACGAGGCCTTCCTGCCAGGCTTTGTATTTTATCTTTTCGCGAATGGCGGTGCTTAGATGTATCGGTGAAAAGTTTCCTGCTTTTGACATCAGGATTCTGCTGTATTCTTTCTCATATTCTGGAAGAACGATTATCTTTGCGCCTTGCTTTATTGTGTAATTTATAACTTGTCTACTTATGCTATGAGAATAAAAATCGTTGAGATTTTTTAATTTCATCCAGTAGCGCGAATTTGGGATTGCGCTGCTGCCACTGCTTCCTGATGCTTCGGATTTTTTGATTTTGTCAGTAACCTGCCTGCATCGGTGGGCATACTCAGCTCCTCCTCTTACAAAAAAGACGTTTTCTTTTGCGCCGTCAGAATTCAGCACGCAGCAGACTGTGAGTGCATCCTGATTGGTAAACGTTACGGCACAGATTTTTTCACCTGCTGCCATTCGTTCTTTGGCAGTTCTGCCGTCTTTTACAAAAGTTTTCCACGGGATGTGCAGCTCAGGGCCTGTCTTTTTCAGGACGATAGAAGGTGACATCATCTGCCCTTCTTCCGGTATGGTATTGCCACGGAGCTTGATGCGATTCCAGAGCCATTTTTCTCCAGTCCAGACTTTCAGTGTGATCGCATTTCCTTCAAAATCACGATACATGCCTTTATAACAGGTAACGGATTCTGTGAAAGAAGTGGAACGGATCTTCTGTTTTTCTCTGGAGAGGTAACTGCTGGCTGCGGCAATTGCACTGTTGATCGCAGCTCGCCTGAAATACAGTGGAACCTTTTGCCATGGCAGTGGGTACTGCACGGGCTGTCGGTCTCTGCCTGGGATTGTCAGCTTTTCCAGTGTGCGGAGTGCTTCCATGGAACCTGGTCTTCCATCCTGAAATGTGTCAAGGTATAGGTTGTAATAAAATTCCAGTATCTGGTTATACAGTTCCTGTGTTTTTACTAACCAGTCGGAATGTCTGGTCAGGATGTTCATCTTTTTAACTGTGATGGAGTAATACTGTGGTTTCTCCACGGGAACACCTCAATTTTTTCGCAGAGTAGCATACTCTGCGAAAAAAGAGCCCTGTGACTTGCATTTCTGCAAAGCCAC
>ENA-OQCO01000397-OQCO01000397.1-human-gut-metagenome-genome-assembly--contig:-NODE-397-length-24191-cov-2.655336_pt1 | contig 24191 bp, 22 predicted proteins | sample MGYA00242500_ERZ504582 | MGnify/ENA primary metagenome ERZ504582 (study PRJEB26092, sample SAMD00036346) | human gut metagenome | host: Homo sapiens | study: EMG produced TPA metagenomics assembly of...
AAACGCTGTACCGGCCACTAACTGCGACTATATTCACTTGGTCAGCTGCCCAAGCGAAAGTCTCCGTAAGTGTCGGATTTCAAAGCTTGCCCTAAACGCCCACAAAGTGTTGTTCACCCAAGGAATCACAGGTCAGCCGCTGTTCTATTTATGTGAGCAATGAGCCAAAGTCCGTGCTTGCACGAGAACTTGGCGACTGCCGCGATAATGAGTAAAATTCGCGAAGCGTGTTTTATCACGTTGGTAGAAACTGATTCTTGGCAGTGGTACTTGCCGGTGGGGGCGGAGTTTGGTGGCTCTGTCTGGGAAAGGTTTGTGAGATTTTAAGTTTTTGGTAAGGACTTTGGTGAGGGGATGGTGGTACACTGTAGGGGAATGGGTGAACGAATGCCCGATGGAGTACAGAAAAAAGGAGTCGGAAGTAACTGCCTGGCAGGAGAGAGCCTGTGAGATGAACTGTGGAAGAGTTACATTTTAAAGTTAGATTCTGAGAAATACATAAGGGGACATGGAGGAAATATAAGATGGAAGAAACCAGAATTTTAGTTGTGGATGATGAGCAGGAAATTGCGGATCTGCTGGAACTGTATCTGATCAGTGACGGGTATCAGGTAATTAAGAGTGGGGATGCTCTTGAGGGACTTGCGATTATGGAACGTGAGAAGATTGATCTGGTGTTGCTGGATATTATGATGCCGAAGATGGATGGGCTTGAGATGTGCAGGAAGATACGGGAGAAGCATAACGTGCCGATTATTATGGTCAGCGCAAAGACACAGGAGTTAGATAAGATCGTGGGGCTTACGACGGGGGCGGATGATTATGTGACAAAACCCTTCAACCCTCTGGAGCTGATGGCAAGAGTGAAGTCACAGCTTCGGCGTTACCGGGATCTGAATCCGGCGAATGAAAAGAAAGGGGCTGAGGATAGCACGATCCGTCTGAATCACGTGACTATTATCAAGGAAACACATCAGGTATTTGTGGATGGAGAGAGTATTAAGCTTACGCCAATCGAATTTGACATTCTGGATCTTCTGGCTTCTCATCCGGGTCGGGTGTTCAGTACGGATGAGATTTTGAAAAAGTATGGAATGAGAAGGTATATGAGGCCAATAATACCGTTATGGTACATATCCGTCGGCTTCGTGGCAAGATGAAGGATGATACCAGAACCGATAAGATCATTACGACAGTCTGGGGGGTTGGATATAAAATTGAGCAGTAGATGGATTCAGACATTCGAAGGAAGAATCGCATGGTTTACGATCATCAGTCTGGCAGCTACCGGAATCGTGGAAGTTGTGATGGCGTTTCTGATCTATAAAGTGGCAGGAAAGCTGCGTTATATGGGATATCGAAGTGCCATGCTGGGGCCGGACGGGCTGTATCCCGGTTATCGCCTGATGATTCTCGGGGTTTGCGGAGCGCTTACTTTTTTGTTTACTTTTTACGCCCTGATCCACAAATATATGAGTTATGTGCGGATGCTGGAACGTGCCATGCGGGATATTGCAAACGGAAATCTGGATCAGGAGATTCCCGTAGAGAATCTGGACGAATTCGGAGAAATTGCCAGGTATATGAACCAGATGGAACGCCATGTAAAGGATCTGATGGAGAGGGAACGGGAATCGGAACGTACAAAAAATGATCTGGTGACAAGTGTGGCTCACGATCTGCGTACACCGCTGACATCGGTGATCGGTTATCTGGACTGGGTGAAGAACAGACCTGATCTGGATGAACAGACCAGACAACAGTATCTGGATATTGCATACCGGAAAGCATTGCATCTGGAACAGCTGACGAACGAACTTTTTGGCTTTGTGAAGATGGAACATAAGGAGATGAGTCTGCATCTGGAGCAACTGGATCTGCAGAAACTACTGGAACAGTTGTTGGATGAAGCGTGGCCAAGTTTTGAAAAAAACGGTCTGGAAGCCCAGTTCAGCTGCGTGGAACATGGGATTCCCATGGAGGGGGACGGTAATCTGCTGGCACGCCTTTTTGAAAATCTTCTGAATAATGCGGTCAAATATGGAAAAGACGGAAAAATCATCCGTGTGGCAGCAAAAGTGGTACATGAACATGTTCTGGTACAGGTGATCAACTATGGGTATGTGATCCCGAAAGAAGATCTGGAAAAATTATTTCAGAAGTTTTACCGGGTGGAACAGTCGCGTTCACAGAATACGGGAGGAACCGGTCTTGGGCTGGCTATCGTTCATCAGATCGCAGTGCTTCATGGCGGAGACGTACAGGTGAAAAGTGATCTTGACGGAACGGTATTTTCTGTATGGCTTCCGTTGGAACAGACAAAGGAGAGACAGATATGAGAAAACATATCCGGGGAATAGTACTGGTACTGCTGATCTTGCTGCTGCCCTGCCTGGTATGGGCAGAAGATGAGCCGGAGAACGACATTGAGATAACATTAAACTGGGGATTTAACGGCAAGGCGGGAAACAGTGATGCCTGCCTGCCGGTTACGGCAACACTGACAAATCATGGGGAAGCATTTGAAGGACAGCTGGAGATGGAAGTGCCGGTTGCCGGCAATCAGGAATCTGATCTGGGAGAGAGTCTGACGATGATCGGCAATGATATGGACTATACCAGAAGTAAAGTGTGCGTATGGAAGAAAAATATAGCACTCGCTGCAGGGGAAACACGGCAGGAAACGTTTTATCTGACCTTTCCATGGGCTAATGGTACAGTACAGGCGTATCTGAAAGATGGGTCCCGAACAGTACAGACAGCATCACTGAGTAAGAACTTTTCTGCAAACCAGGACATTGCACTGATCGGAGTTATAGGAGCACAGCCGGAAGACGTGCAACAGCTTGACGGGATACAGATTTCTGAGGAAACTACCGAAGGCATGGGTGATATTTTTGTGTCTGTTTATCAGATGGATGCATCGGAGATTCCGGACAGCTGGAAAGATCTGGGTCAACTGGATGCACTGCTGATCGGACCGGAGGCTGCGATTTCCGGAGAACAGTGGGTGACACTCCATCGCTGGCAGCAGGAAGGAGGTATCTTGCTTACTGTTGAAGACGGGCAGGATTTTTTTGAAGTATTTGAGAATTTTCTGAATGGAGAATCACGACCAACATTTTTTGACAGGCTCAGTGAAAAATGGGGCTATGTTGTATATACCGGCTATGACACCAGTCAGATTCCGGTACGAAAACGCCCCGGTCTGATCAAATATTTTATACTGATTCTTTTTTATGCCTGTCTGGCAGGACCGGGACTGTACCTGATCCTGAAAAAACAGGGAAAAAGAAAATATTTCTGGTCAGGAGTTACACTGCTTTCTGTTCTTTTCCTTGGTATTGTAGCTTTGCTGGGAACCGGCACCAGACTGACTGCCCCGATTCTTACCATGAGACGGATGTATACCCAGCAGGATCATATCTGGGGAGAAACGCTGCAGCTGGGTGTGCAGGCGCCATATAACAATACATATCAGCTGTATCTGGATAAAAGTTATCATCTGACAATGTCTTCAGAAAGCGGATACAGTGCAGAAAATGTCTATACAAATATCACGGATAAAGTGGAAATCTATGAAAAAGAAGACTGTTACAAACTGACATTCAGCAGGCTGCCGGTGTTTGCAGGCAATGCATTCTTTTTGAACAGGGATCATGCAGTATCACCGGAAGAAGAAATACAGATCCATGCATCCGGGGACAATGAGCATATCGAAGGCAGATGGAAGAACCCTACAGGATACAGAATCGAGAATGCGATTCTTGTACTCACGAACCGTATCGTATTTCTGGGAGATCTGGAACCGGGAGAAGAAGGTACTTTTTCCGAAAAAATCCATTCCTATGGAAATGGAGGCCTGGAAAAGATTCTGAGAAAATATCTGGATCTGAAAGATACAGAGTATCCGGATTATGCGGTGAACGCCGTGACGGAGCAGATATGGGATGCACAAAGGAAAGAAATCGAAGGTGTCTGCCTCCTCGGAACGATTTCCAACAGTGATACTTCTTTTGAGATGAATTCCGGTTATGAAGTAGACGGAATCACGCAGTTTTATATGCCGGTGGATATCAGCTGGCAAAAGGAAGAGGGAACCATATTCTGTCCGAACGGAGAAGTGCTGGCTTCTGTGGAAAGTGGAAGTGCGACCGCAGGAACGAATCTGATGTATGGACAGGATGCAGTCCTTAACTATGATCTTTCCGGACTGGGAGAAATCACAGGGATAAAATTCTTTAAACCGGAATATGATGATCCGAAATATTTTGAATCATTTCGTGGGCAGGTTGCTTTTTATTGCTGGTCCAGCGGAGAATATGAGACGATTTCGAAATGGGAAAAATTGTTTGACGGGACGGAACTGGAAAAATATCTGTCGGAAGATGGGACATTGCGGGTTCGTTATCAGGTGGCGGACGATATGGATGTGACGGATAAAAACTGTACACTTCCCTGTCTGCAGATCACAGGAAAGGTGGTGACCCCGGATGCTTAAGATTGAAAGTCTGACCAGAAGATATCCTCACGTAACGGCATTGGACGGACTGAATATGGAAATCGGGCATGGACAGCTGTATGGATTTGTAGGACCAAACGGTGCCGGAAAAACGACCACGATCCGAATCATATCCGGATTACTGCGACCGACTTCAGGAAAAGTGTGGATCGATGGTATCCGGGCAGAAAAGGAGACACGCGTCTTAAAAAGTAAGATTGGCTATGTGCCGGATTTTTTCGGTGTCTATGATAACCTGACGGTGATGGAATATCTGGAATTTTATTCGGCTGCCTATGGAATCGATGAAAAAGAGGGGCGCTTAAGGGCTTCGGAGGTACTGGAACGGGTACAGCTCTTTCATATTGAAGACCGTATGGTAGATGAATTATCCAGAGGGATGCAGCAGAGGCTCTGTCTTGCCCGTGCCATGATTCATCGGCCACAGCTTCTGGTGATGGATGAGCCGGCATCCGGACTGGATCCGGGTGCAAGGAGGATCTTTAAAGAAGTTTTGCGGAGTCTGTGTGAAGAGGGATATACGGTACTGATCAGTTCACATATTTTGTCTGATCTGGCAGATATGTGCAGCAATATCGGAGTTATCCATCAGGGGAAAATGGTACTGGAAGGCCCCATCGATGAAATCATGACATCTATCGACAGTTCTAATCCGATCCTGATCGAGGTATATCAGAATCTGGAGACTGCCGTTCACCTGCTGAACCGGCATCCACTGGTATCCAGAATAGCAATCGATAAAAATATGATTTCCATTCTTTTTACCGGAAGCAGGGAAGAAGAGGCGCAGCTTCTGAGACAACTGGTGGAGCAAAAGGTGCTGGTAACTTCTTTTCGAAGAGAACATAATAATCTGGAATCTGTATTTTTCCATCTTACAGATCCGGTACAGGGAGGAACAGCAGTATGAGGAAGAATCCGGTTCTGGAAAATGAAATGAAACGTTACACAAGAAATATGAAATGTGCCTGGATTATTCTTGGCGTGAATCTGGTTCTGGCATTGTTTGCCCTGATCGCACAGATGGGATTGAGCGGAAGAGAAAATTATATGACGATCCTGCAGTACCGTTTTCCGATTCAGTGTTATGTCCTGATGGGATATGGTCTGTTCCTTGCCATCTGTATACTGATCCCGGGACTGGCAGGAGGTTCCATTGCGGGGGAACGTGAGAGGAAGACTCTGGATCTGCTTCTCACTACTCATCTGAGTCCCTGGAAAATTATTCTGGGAAAACTGGAATCTTCTCTCTGCCTGATTTTCCTTATTTCCTTTTCGACACTTCCTGTAATAGGACTGGTGCTGATCTACGGAGGAATTACCCTGGTAAATCTGTTCCAGCTGATCCTGAATCTTGTCATCACCGGTATATTTATAGGAAGTATCGGTATCTTTTATTCGGCGATCATGCGAAAAACTACGGTTGCGGTGATTTTAAGTTATGTGACGGTGGTACTTCTGGTGCTCGGAACGGTGGGTATCCTGTTTGGAATCGGCTATATTCAGCAGATGCGGGGAATGTACCGGGAAGACTTTACAGGCATCCGGCTTGGCGGGCTGGTTTATCTTCTGTATTTCAATCCGGCAGTCACACTTTATGGACTGATTGGACAGCAAACAACCAACGCCTACGGACTGGTACGGCTGTGTGGCCATTTTGGAGATTACAGCCATTCCTTTGGGGTGGAACATATGGTAGAACTGTCGATTTTGGTACAACTGGGCTGTTCCGTTCTTCTCCTGATCGCTGCAGGACGGCATATTCACCCGATGCGGAAATGAAGAAACCATGCGAATATATGGTGATCGCATACATTTTGTTCATAAATTGTAACTGTTCAGTAACTTCACAGTTACGAGCAAAAATGCATTTAAAATCACCTTCGGTGAAAATTTTATAATTATAATTTGTAACCGCGTACGAAAAAGGTTATAATATCTGTAAAGAAATTAGTAATAACTATCTGCGAAAGTGCAAAAAGACAGGTCGTTATGAAAACTGTACGAAAAGGGGTGAGGGTATATGAAGTTCGATATGCATTGCCATACCAAAGAAGGTTCCATGGATGGAAAAGTCATGATCGAAGAATATATCAAAAAACTGAAAGAAAAGGGATTCGGCGGGATGCTGGTGTCCGATCACAACTCTTATGACGGTTACCGGGAATGGAGAGATTCCATCAAAGGAAAGAATCATACAGATTTCGTGGTGTTAAAAGGTGTGGAATATGATACGATCGACTGTGGACATATGCTGGTGATCATGCCGGAGGGAGTGAAGCTGAAACTTCTTGAACTGCGCGGTCTGCCGGCTCAGATTCTGATCATGGTGGTACACAAATACGGAGGAATTGTCGGACCGGCGCATCCATACGGAGAAAAATACCTCAGTCTGATCAAAACCCAGGCGAGAAAGAAGTTTCACGAAGAACGTCTGAAAAGTCTGATGGAACAGTTCGACTTTGTGGAAGTTTTCAATGCCTGCGAATCAGAAGAAGTGAACGAAAAGGCCAGAAAACTGGCCAGAAAGTATCATAAACCCGGATTTGGGGGAAGCGATGCTCACAGACTGGAATGCATCGGAATGGCGTACACTAAACTGCCGGATAATATCCGCTGTGAATCGGATCTGATCAAATATGTAAAAAGTGTTTCCTATATTACCTGTGGCGGAACCCGGTACGATAAAACAACCAAAGACAAGCTAGGTCCCTTTAATAAACTGCTGGTGGAATCGTTCTTTGTATATAATAAAAGCGGTGAACGTCTGCGCCGGAGAAAACGAATGAAAGAACTGGAAAACCTCCATTGAGCGGTAAGATAAATATTAAAATTTTCAGATAAAAATATTGTCTTTCCGGTGTAAAAATGCTATAGTAGGCAACAGTGCGGTTCTGACCTGAAGATGGGAACCGCAAAACACAGGGAGGAAAAAACATGGAAACAACGTACAATTTTTTACTGGATCTGGCATTGATCCTGCTTACTACGAAGATCCTCGGACTGGTAACACGTCGTTACAATATGCCACAGGTGGTAGGGGCATTGCTGGCAGGTCTCCTGATGGGACCAGCCTGTCTTAATATTCTCCATGAGACCACTTTTATTCATGATGCTGCGGAGATCGGAGTTGTGGTTCTGATGTTCTGTGCAGGTATGGAGACGGATATCGACGAGTTAAAGAAGAGCGGAAAAGCCTCGTTTGTGATCGCATTGCTGGGTGTTCTGGTACCTCTGGCAGGCGGTTTTGTTGTGGCATATTTCTTTAACAAGCCCGGAATTATCGATTCTGATGCGGGAGCCAGTGCGTTTTTACAGAATATTTTTATCGGTGTTATCCTGACGGCAACGTCTGTAAGTATCAGTGTGGAAACGCTGAAAGAGATGGGAAAATTAAAAACTCATTCCGGTAATGCGATCCTGGGAGCCGCAATTATCGATGACATTCTGGGTATTATTGCACTGACAATTGTTACCAGTATGGCAGACTCTTCCGTAAGCCTCGGTATGGTACTGTTAAAAATCGTAGGTTTCTTTGTATTTGCGCTGATTGCAGGTGTGGCATTCTATTATGGTTACAAAAAATGGGAAGAACTGACAAACAGACCACTGCATCGCCATGCAATCATGGTATTTGTATTCTGTCTGTTGTTGTCATATTGCGCAGAAGTATTCTTCGGTGTGGCAGATATCACAGGTGCTTTCGTGGCAGGTCTGGTAGTATCCAAGACACAGAGAACACAGTGGCTGGCATCCAAATTCGACACGATTTCTTATATGCTTCTTTCACCGCTGTTTTTTGCAAGTATCGGTATCAAAGTTGTACTTCCGGCTATGAACGGAAAAGTTGTGGGATTTACGGTTGTTCTGGTAATCGTCGCAGTACTGACGAAAGTGCTGGGCTGCGGACTGGGCGCAAAAGTGTGTGGATATAAGAATTACCAGTGTGCCCGTATCGGTGTCGGTATGATCTCCCGAGGTGAGGTTGCACTGATCGTTGCTGATAAAGGATCGGCTCTCGGACTGATGGGATCTTCCTTCCTGGGACCTGTGGTTATTGTAGTTGTGATCACGACTATCATAACGCCAATCCTTCTGAAATTTGTATTTCGTTTCGGACCAAAGGGTGCAAGCGGAACGGGTGCTCTTGCAAGCAACTATGAGCAGATTGAAAAATACCGTGAGGGTGAGATGGATAAATAAACCAGTCAGTATATCGTTTTTATACAAAAATCATGCGAGAGCATGATTTTTGTGCTATCCGGAGCAAGACATTATTATTGACATATGAAAATGAGAAATCTATAATAGGAGAAAATGAAAAACCGCATATGTACAGTTATGCACAGAGGAGGAAAACATGAAAAAAGTAGTGAAGTTTGGTGGCAGCTCTCTTGCCAGTGCGGAACAGTTTAAAAAAGTAGGTGATATCATCCGTTCAGATGAATCCAGACGTTATGTGGTTCCGTCAGCACCGGGAAAGCGTTTTGATGGAGATATCAAAGTAACCGACATGCTCTATGAATGTTATCGGGCAGCTGAAAAAGGCGAAAAGATTGCAGGAAAGATCAAAAAAATCCAGGCGAGATACCAGGAAATTATTGACGGACTGGGACTGGATCTGAAACTGGATGAACAGTTTGCAGAGATTGAGAAAAACTTCATTGCGCAGGCAGGAAGTGATTATGCAGCATCCAGAGGAGAATTCCTGAACGGTATCGTGATGGCAAATTATCTGGGTTACACATTTGTGGATCCTGCAGAATGTATTTTCTTTGAAGATAACGGAAATCTGGACGGTGAGATGACTTATAAAAAGCTGGAAGAAAGACTGGAAGGAATCGATCATGCAGTAATCCCGGGATTTTATGGATCTCTCCATGATGGAAGTGTGAAGACATTTTCCCGTGGAGGTTCTGATGTAACGGGATCTATCGTTGCAAAAGCGATCCATGCAGATCTGTATGAAAACTGGACCGATGTTTCCGGTATGCTGGTAACAGATCCGCGTATCGTAGACAATCCGGCCGTCATTGAGACAATTACATACAAAGAACTCCGGGAACTGGCTTATATGGGAGCTACTGTACTGCACGAAGATGCTATTTTCCCGCTTCGTCAGGAAGGTATCCCGATCAATATCCGCAACACCAACCGCCCACAGGATAAAGGTACGGTTATTGTGGAAAGCACCTGCTACAAACCGGCCTATACGATCACAGGTATTGCGGGAAGAAAAGGATTTGCTTCTATTAATATTGAGAAAGATATGATGAACTCTGAAATCGGATTTGGCAGAAAAGTTCTTCAGGTATTTGAGGATAACGGGCTGTCCTTTGAACATATGCCTTCCGGCATTGACACACTGACTGTGTATGTACATCAGAGTGAATTCGAAGAAAAGGAACAGAACATTATCTCAGGTCTTCACCGTGCGGTAGCGCCGGATGCCATCGATCTGGAAGCAGATCTGGCATTGATCGCGGTCGTTGGAAGAGGTATGCGAAGAAACAGAGGTACAGCAGGAAGAATCTTTTCAGCACTGGCACATAATCATGTCAATGTAAAGATGATCGATCAGGGATCCAGTGAACTGAATATTATCATCGGTGTGGAAAACCGTGATTTTGAGACTGCGATCCGTGCGATCTACGACATTTTTGTAACTGCTCAGCTGTAAGGAGGAGGGGAAGCCTTTCAGTTGACATATAATTATGAAAATGTTACAATACAACACAGGAATGAAAAGAAATTGTAACAATTTCAAAATAAAAGGAGTAGATAATATGAGATTAAAAAGGGGATTGCTTGCAGGCATAGCACTCTGTTGTATGCCGCTTATGACTGCCTGCTCAGCAAAAGATACAATCGGTATCCTGGTAGGAAATAACAGTGAAGACACAAAAAAAGAGGAAGTTACTGTGGATCTGAATGCAGCAAATATTGATAACAGTGTGGAAAAACCACAGATCACTTCTGAGATGGGAGATCCGGTTACGTACGATCTGCATGCGACTGCAGATGTGCTGACTGTGGAAGCCACAGTATCCGAAGGAACGTTAAGCTATCAGTGGTATCGGAACAATGTGGATTCCAATGGAGGTGGAACAGCTATTGACGGTGCAACAGAAGCAACCTATACACCGCCGACCACTGAGTCCGGAACAATTTACTATTATGTAGTAGTAACCAATACAGTAGGTGACGGAGTTCAGCTGACAGCCAGCGGAACCAAATGTGTTACTATCACTGAGCAGGAAGCAGCACCGGAAGAAACCGGGGATACACAGGAAGAAACTACAGAAGAGACTACAGAAGAGACTACAGAAGAAGTAGCTTCCGGAAGCTGGCAGCAGACCGATGGAAACTGGTGGTATCAGAATGCGGACGGAACTTATCCAACCAGCTGCTGGCAGGAAATTGACGGTCAGTGGTATGTATTTGACGAGAACGGATATATCCGTACCGGTTGGTATCAGGAAGGAGATAAGTGGTATTATTTCCAGGAAAACGGTGCAATGGCACATGATACGGATGTAGACGGTTATCATCTGGGATCTGACGGTGTGATGCAGTAGCAGAAAAGGAAATCTTATAACAGGAAAAACAGGGGACTTGTCAGGAAAGGCAAGTCCCTTTTATGTACATTTTCATTGCTTTTTTACACAATGTCTAGTATCATATAGATAGTTATACGTTACTTGTTCCATGAGAAAAAGGAACAGAGATATGACAGGTTTATGGGAAAAGAGGATGAAATATGAGCGAATATATTAAAGTGGCCGTGGACGCTATGGGTGGCGATTATGCGCCACAGGAACCGGTAAAAGGAGTGGTCGAAGCACTGCGGGAGAAGCCTGAACTGTATGTATATCTGGTAGGTCAGGAGGATGTTCTGAAAAAAGAACTGGATAAATATACGTATCCGAAAGAACGTCTGGAAGTTGTTCATGCATCTGAGATCATTGAAACCGGAGAACCGCCGGTACACGCTATTCAGAAAAAGAAAGACTCCTCTCTGGTAAAGGCACTGCGAATGGTAAGAAGTAAAGAAGCTTCTGCTTTTGTATCCTGTGGCAGTACAGGAGCTGTACTGGTAGGCGGACAGGTCCTGGTAGGAAAAAGCAAAGGCGTGGAACGCGCTCCCCTGGCTCCACTGATTCCAACAGCAACAGGTGTTTCCCTGCTGATCGACTGTGGTGCCAATGTGGATGCCCGTTCTTCTCATCTGGTACAGTTTGCACGCATGGGTTCTATTTATATGGAATATGTGATGGGAGTGAAAAACCCGAAGGTAGGTCTGGTCAATATCGGTGCAGAAGAAGAAAAAGGGAATGCGCTGGTGAAGGAAACCTATCCGTTGTTAAAAGAGTGCAAAGACATTAACTTTATCGGAAATGTGGAAGCCAGAGATATTCCGAAAGGAGTCTGTGATGTCGTAGTCTGTGAGGCATTCGTGGGAAATGTAATCCTGAAACTGTACGAGGGTGTAGGAGCCACTTTGATTTCCAAGGTAAAAGCAGGGATGATGAGCACTCTGCGCAGTAAGATCGGAGCGCTTCTGGTAAAACCGGCATTAAAAGAAACACTCAAAAGTTTTGATGCCAGCGAGTACGGTGGAGCACCTCTGCTTGGTTTGAAAGGGCTGGTAGTCAAGGCTCACGGAAGTTCGAAAGCCAATGAGATCAAAATTCACTGATTCAGTGTATTACATTTTCAAAAGAAGATATCTGCGGAAAGATTCAGGAGAATATGAAGCAGGATAATAAGGGGGATAATTAGAGATGGAACTGGAAAAATTACAGCAGATAATTGCGGAAGTACTGAATGTGGATGCTTCGGAAGTGATGCCGGGGACCACCTTTACCGAGGATCTGGGAGCAGATTCTCTGGATCTGTATCAGATTATTCTGGGAGTAGAGGATGCTTTTGATATTGAGATTCCACAGGAAGAAGCAGAAAAAATCGTGACGGTGGCGGATGCGATAGATCTGATTCAGAGAGTTGTGGAGTAAACTGTTCTCTGACAGAACAGGAAACAGTCACAGGGCAATATACAATCACCGAAGGTGATATGTGAAAAATAAAATCGGGAGAAAATATGAGAGAATTAAAGGAACTGGAAAAAAGGATAGGATATCATTTTCAGAATCCGGAACTTCTGGAAAAGGCATTGCGTCACAGCTCCTATGCCAATGAACATAAGATGAACCGGATCGAATGTAATGAACGGTTGGAGTTTTTAGGAGATGCAGTGCTGGAACTGGTAAGCAGTGAACATTTATTTGCACAGTTTCCACAGATGCCGGAGGGAGAATTGACCAGACTGCGTGCAAGCCTGGTATGTGAGCCGACACTGGCATTTTGCGCCAGAGAAATTGAACTGGGAAGCTTTCTTCGTCTGGGGAAAGGAGAAGAAATGACAGGTGGACGTCACAGAGATTCTGTAACTTCGGATGCACTGGAGTCTGTAATCGGTGCGGTTTATCTGGATGGTGGATTTGCTAATGCAAAAGAGTTTGTACTGAAATATGTGTTAAATGATATGGAGCACAAAAAACTCTTTTTTGATAGCAAGACTATCTTCCAGGAGATGGTACAGGGAAATATCCCGGGAGAGATTTCCTACCATCCGCTGGATGAGAGCGGACCGGATCATGACAAGACCTTTTCCGTGGAAGTATGGATCGGTGAGCAATGCATGGGACAGGGAAGCGGAAGAACCAAGAAAGCTGCAGAGCAGATGGCAGCATACCGTGCGATCTGCAGACTGAAAGCCACGGACAACAAACAGAAACAGTAGGTGACGTATGTATTTAAAGAGTATCGAAGTACAGGGATTCAAATCCTTTGCCAATAAGATCGTATTTGAATTCCATAACGGTATCACCGGCATTGTAGGCCCTAACGGCAGTGGAAAGAGCAACGTTGGTGATGCTGTCCGCTGGGTACTGGGTGAACAGAGTGCAAAACAGCTGCGTGGCGGAAATATGCAGGATGTCATTTTTTCCGGTACAGAGACCAGAAAACCGCTGGGATTTGCATCGGTAGCCATTACTCTGGATAATTCCGATCACAAACTGGACATCGAGTATGAAGAGGTGACTGTCACCAGACGGCTGTATCGTTCCGGAGAAAGCGAGTACCTGTTAAATGGAACCGGCTGCCGACTGAAAGATATCAACGAACTGTTTTATGATACCGGTATCGGTAAAGAAGGATATTCCATTATCGGTCAGGGCCAGATCGATAAGATCCTGAGCGGAAAACCGGAAGAACGAAGAGAACTTTTCGACGAGGCAGCAGGTATTGTAAAGTTCAAACGGAGAAAAGCAACTGCATTAAAGAAACTGGATGAGGAACAACAGAACCTGGTTCGTGTGACAGACATTCTGTCGGAACTTACCAGGCAGCTGGGCCCTCTGGAACGACAGTCAGAAACGGCCAGAGTCTATCTGAAGAAGAAAGAAGAACTGAAAATCCTGGATGTGAACATGTATCTGGCGGAGAGTGCTCATATCAAAGAACAGTTAAAAGAAACAGAAGAAAAATATCAGATTTCTCAGAATGAGCTGCAACAGACGCAGACACAGTTTGATCAGACAAAAGCAGAGTATGAACGTCTGGAAAAGGAACTGGAAGAACTGGATACGAAGATTCAGGAAGCGAGAACTCAGGCGAGCGAGAATGCCCTGAAAAGCAGCAGCTGGAAAACAGTGTGGAACTGTTAAAAGAACAGATCCGCGCAGCCCAGCAGAATCATCAGCACTACGAAGAACGTATCCAGACGATCCGTCAGGAACTTGACCGCCGACAGCAGGAAGCAGCCGGACATGAACAGGAACAGGAAGCCCTGAAAGAAAGCCTGGGCGAAGCAGCTGTCAGAAAGAAAGAAGCAGAAGAAAAACTGGCGATTCTGCATCAGAATATAGAAGAAACAAATCAGAGCATAGAGGATGGTAAGAGTGAAATCATCGAGATCCTGAATCAGCGGGCATCCACCAAAGGTAAGATGCAGCGTTATGATGCGATGCTTGAACAGATCGGTATACGGAAAGCGGCTCTCAGCCAGCGTGTCCTGAAACTGAAAAGCGATGAGTCACAGCAGCAGGAGATCATTCAGGGACATCAGGAAAAATGCAAAGAAATCGGCGCTCAGATGGATGGTATACAGATGGAATACCGGAAAGTGGAGCGGGAAGTCGGCTCTCTGCGAAGCCAGATGGAGGAACAGAATAAGAAACTGGAACAGGGACAGACAGCCTATCACAGGGAGGCATCCCGTCTGGAGTCCCTGCGAAATATTGCAGAACGTTATGAAGGATATGGCAACAGTATCCGGCGTGTTATGGAACAGAAGGATCGCCAGCCGGGGATCCACGGTGTTGTTGCAGACCTGATCAAGGTAGAGAAAGCATATGAAACAGCGGTGGAAACAGCTTTGGGCGGAAGTATCCAGAATATCGTTACGGATAACGAACAGATCGCGAAGGTCATGATTGAATATCTGAAGAAAAACCGGTATGGCCGGGCAACGTTTCTGCCCCTGACCAATATGCGAAGCAGCAGTTTCCAGAATCCCGCAGCACTGAAAGAAGAAGGTGTGATCGGGCTCGCCGATACGCTGGTAACTGCCGAAAGTACGTATCGAACTCTGCTGTCACAGCTTCTTGGAAGGACACTGGTGGTGGATACCATTGATCACGCCATCGTCATTGCAAGAAAATACCGTCATACCTTGCGGATTGTTACGTTAGAGGGAGAATCCTTAAGTCCCGGCGGTTCCATGACTGGTGGAGCGTTCCGAAACAGCAGCAATCTTCTGGGACGTCGCCGGGAAATAGAGGAACTGGAAGGAAAAGTGGCAGCACTGAAAGAAGAGTTGCAAAAGATACAGAAAATCATCCTGGATAAACGGGAGCGTAGAAATACACTGCGGGATGATCTGGCAGAGATGACCAGGCAGTTACAGCAGCTGCAGATCAGTCAGAATACAGAAAAGGTGGGAATCACCCAGGCAGAGGCACGCATCCGCGAAGTGCGGACCGGCTATGGACAGTTAAAAGCAGAGGGACGCGAGATTGAAGGACAGATTGCAGAGATCAAGGAAAGCAGTTCATCCATCCGGGAAGAAATGAAACATTCCACAGCCAGAGAGCAGGAACAGGAAGCACTGGTGAACAGTCAGCAGGAAATTCTGGAAAAACTGCAGGAACAGGAAGCTTCTTACAGTCAGGAACTGAACCAGATCCAGGTGGCTTATGCTTCGCTGGAACAGAAAGTGAGCTTTACAGGGGAAAATCTCAGCCGTATCCATCAGGAAGAAGCGGCAATGAGAGATGAACTGCAACAGATGCAGGAATCTCTGGAAGAGGGTGGCAAGGAAAAAGAAGAAAAAGAACAAAATATTCTGTCTATTCAGAAAACAATTCAGGAAGCCAGCCGAATCCGTGAGGAAGACGAGGCGCAGATGCAGCAGTATCTGGAAAAGAAAGAAGAACTGAACAGTCAGCATAAGACATTCTTCAGCCGCCGGGATGAACTGTCTGCACATATCAGCCGGATGGACAAGGAATGTTTCCGACTGAACAGCCAGAAAGAAAAACTGGAAGAACGGCAGGATAACCAGATTAATTATCTCTGGGAAGAGTATGAGGTCACACCGGGACAGGCGAATACCTATCGGATGGAAGACATGCCGGAGCGCAGTGTGATCCGGCAGCAGATCGCAGAATTAAAAGATGCGATCCGAAAACTGGGTAATGTCAATGTCAATGCGATCGAGGAATATAAAGAGATTCTGGAACGTCACACGTTCTTAAGCGCACAGCATACCGATCTGGTGGAGGCAGCAGAGACACTGAAAGGAATCATTGCAGAACTGGATGAGGGAATGCGTAAACAGTTTACAGAAAAGTTCCAGGAGATCCGCGTGGAATTCGATAAAGTATTCAAACAGCTTTTCGGGGGCGGAAAGGGTACTCTGGAGCTGATGGAAGATGAGGATGTACTGGAAGCCGGTATCAGGATCATCTCTCAGCCACCGGGAAAGAAGTTGCAGAATATGATGCAGTTATCCGGTGGGGAAAAGGCACTGACAGCCATTGCACTGCTTTTTGCCATACAGAACCTGAAACCGTCACCCTTCTGTCTGCTGGATGAGATCGAGGCGGCACTGGATGATTCCAACGTTACCCGTTTTGCACAGTATCTGCACAAACTTACAAAAAACACACAGTTTATTGTGATCACCCATCGCCGGGGTACAATGAACGCGGCAGACCGCCTCTACGGTATCACCATGCAGGAAAAAGGTGTTTCCACGCTGGTATCGGTCAACCTGATCGAGAATCAGCTGGACGAGTAGGAATTATCTGTAAATCAAAAAAAGACTTGCAGTAGTATATACATCATTTTATAATGAAGTCGTACAGTAAAGTGACAGAGAAAAAATGATGAAAAAGTTGAGAGTAAGAGAGGAAACCATATGTCAGAGGAAAAGAAAGGTTTTTTCAGACGTCTCCGGGAGGGTCTGACAAAAACGAGAAATAATATCGTGGCCGGAATTGACTCTATTTTCAGCGGCTTTTCCAGTATCGATGATGATTTCTATGAAGAAATAGAAGAAATCCTTGTGATGGGGGATATTGGTATCAATACCACAACATCTATTATTGAGCATCTGAAGGAAGAAGTGGAAGAAAAGAAGATCAAAGAACCTCGGAATGTAAACAGCTTCTGATCGATGAGATCAAACGTCAGATGGATGTGGGTGATACTGCCTATGAATTTGAAAACAGAAAATCCGTTGTGCTGGTGATAGGTGTCAATGGTGTGGGAAAAACTACTTCTGTCGGAAAACTTGCAGGAAAACTGAAGGATCAGGGCAAGAAAGTCATCGTGGCAGCAGCGGATACATACCGCGCAGCCGCAGGAGAGCAGCTGACAGAGTGGGCGCATCGTGCCGGTGTGGATCTGATCGGGGGACAGGCCGGTGCAGATCCGGCAGCAATCGTGTACGATGCCGTAGCAGCAGCTAAAGCGAGAAATGCAGATGTACTGCTCTGTGATACTGCAGGACGTCTTCATAATAAAAAGAATCTGATGGAAGAACTTCGAAAGATTTACCGTGTGCTGGAGAGAGAATACCCGGATGCTTATCTGGAGACACTGGTTGTTCTGGATGGTACGACCGGACAGAATGCACTGGCACAGGCGAGACAGTTCAAAGAGGTGGCAAACGTCACCGGTATCATTCTTACAAAACTGGACGGAACTGCAAAAGGCGGCATCGCCGTAGCCATCCAGTCCGAGCTGGATATTCCGGTAAAATATATCGGTGTGGGAGAATCCATCGATGATCTGCAGAAATTCAATGCAGAACAGTTTGTAAATGCACTGTTTGATGTGAAAACAGAGGAGGAAGAATCATAATGCTTACCATTGACAAATTTGAAGAGGCTTCAGAGGTTGTAAAAAGAGTAACCCAGGATACAAAATTGATTTTCAGTGATTATTTCAGTCAGATGACAGGAAATAAAGTATATTTTAAACCGGAAAATATGCAGAGAACCGGTGCGTACAAGTTAAGAGGTGCGTACTATAAGATCAGTACACTGACAGAAGAAGAGAGAGCAAAAGGTCTGATCACCGCTTCCGCAGGTAATCATGCGCAGGGTGTGGCTTATGCGGCAAAAGCATACGGTGCAAAGGCTGTCATCGTTATGCCGACCACAACACCCCTGATTAAAGTAGAGAGAACAAAAAGCTACGGTGCGGAAGTTGTCCTGTATGGAGATGTCTACGATGATGCATGTGCACATGCTTATGAGCTGGCAGAAGAACATGGATATACATTTATCCATCCCTTCGATGATCCGGCAGTAGCAACCGGACAGGGAACCATCGCTATGGAGATCATCAAAGAGCTTCCTCTGGTTGATTATATTCTGGTTCCCATCGGCGGTGGCGGACTGGCTACCGGTGTTTCCACACTGGCAAAACTGCTGAACCCGAACATCAAAGTGATCGGTGTGGAACCGGCAGGAGCAAATTGTCTGCAGGTTTCTCTGGATAAGGGAGAAGTTACCACGCTTCCTACGGTCAATACGATTGCAGACGGTACTGCGGTAAAAACTCCTGGTGAGCATGTATTCCCGTATCTGCAGAAGAATCTGGATGATGTGATCACGGTAGAAGATGATGAACTGATCGTAAGTTTCCTGGATATGGTAGAAAATCACAAGATGATCGTGGAAAACTCCGGTCTGCTTACTGTGGCAGCACTGAAACACCTGAATGTCAAGGGTAAAAAAGTGGTTTCTGTTCTGAGTGGCGGGAATATGGATGTGATCACGATGGCATCTGTTGTTCAGCTGGGTCTGATCCAGAGAGACCGTATCTTTACGATTTCTGTTCTGTTGCCGGATCGTCCGGGTGAACTTACAAAGGTTTCTCAGAAGATTGCGGAGCAGCAGGGTAATATTATTAAACTGGATCATAACCAGTTTTATAGTACAAACAGAAATGCAGCTGTGGAGCTTAAGATTACTATGGAAGCGTTTGGTACGGAGCATAAGCAGCAGATTATGCAGGAACTGGAAAAAGATGGATATCGGCCGAAATTGATTCGGACGAATCTGTAAAATATAGAAGGGTGAGCCAATACGGGGACACCCGAAAGCAGACCGCGCTGTTTGCTGCAACGTGGGCAGGGGAACTTTGAGCTAATCACCAACTTCGACTATATTCACGAGGGTCAGCGGACCCTCGCGAAAGTCTACGTAGGTGCTGGATCTCAAAGCTTCCCCTAACCGCCCACAAAGTGTTGCAGCAAACAGCGCGGTCTGCTTTCGGGCTGGGTATTGGCTGAGATAGGAGAGCGGTTGCGACGGGAAGGTATTGAATGGATTGAAAAATGACGGGTAGTATTTTAAAACGAATGTTCTGGAATACTATCTGTCATTTTGGATTTATGATGATTAATTTAAGAAATTATTTCATGCCCTGTAATTCGCGGTCGTTGCCCATAAAGAACATGGCGATGGTGTCGGGGCCTACGTGGCTGCCGGTGCAGAAGTCGTAGGAGGTGTTGATGAAGCCACGGACTTTGATGTGTTTCTGGATTCCTTCCATGACGTACAGGGAGTCTTCGTAAGCGTCTGCGTGGGCGATTCCGATGATCTGTTTTTCCGGTTCCACGATGTTATTGCAGACGAGGGAGATCAGCTCGTTCAGGGCGGCTTTGCGGCCACGGCATTTTTTGTACTGGACGATGTAGCCGTCTTTGTTTCCGCGCAGGATCGGTTTGATGCTCAATACATTACCGATGACTGCAGCAGTTCCACTCAGGCGTCCGGTTCTTGCCAGGTATTTGAGATCACCGACGGTGAAGACACCGTTCATTTTTGCCGGGCAGGTTTCCAGGATGTCGGCCACTTCATCAAAAGCCATGCCTTTTTCCCGCATCTCGCTGGCATAGATCGCAAGGATTCCCTGTGCCAAGGAAGCGTTGAGGGAGTCGATCATACGAATCTTTCTGGCATAATTACCGGATTCCATCAGATCTTCGGCAGCGATTCTTGCGGAATTATAGTTTCCGCTGATATTTTTACTGAGAGAAAAATAAAGCACATCTTTATCCGCCTCCAGAGCCTCCCGGAACGCATCTTCAAAGACACCACTGCTGATCAGTCCGGTCTTGATATCCGCACCGGCACGAACCATATCATAATAATCTTTTCCTTTCTGACGCTCCTCCTCTGGCGTAAGATCCGGATCAAAACAGGTCATTTCTTTACCATTTACAAGATTTACAAAAGAAAGCACTTTAATCTTAAATGCCTTCACAAGCTCCGCCGGAATATTCGCAGCAGAATCAACAAAAATTTCAAACATAATATAAATATCCTTATCAGAAAATCAGGGTAAAAGGGTTGCAAAAAGCAGTATAGGAAAAATGGTGAGGAAAGTCAAGATACGTTTTGGGGGATGTGTCGTATTTTTATAGAAATTTTAGAAAACCAGTGTATTGTAAAAAAATAAAAACCCGAATGCTCAAAATAGTTAAGAATTCGGGTTTGTAATGTGAAAAATAAATAGGATGATTATAATTCCTGTTCAGAAAGGAAACAATGAAAGAAAAGAAAGAGGAATATCAGGAAGAAGAAAACAGACAGCAGGAACAGGCGAAGAAAATACGGGGAAACGGTTTTGATGCGCAGGTGTTTGTGACTACGGACTGGAGCAATCTAAATACTGAGAAATGGTATGTTATCACGGCTGGTACCTATGGGACAGAGGAAGCTGCCTCTGCGGTACTCCCGGATGTGCAGAGAGTTTGTTCGGATGCGTATATAAAATATTCCGGAAACTGGCAGGGATAAAAGGGCATCCTGTAAATGGATGTAATGAAAAGAACCGATGGTTTTCTGTATTTTCAAAAACTATCGGCTCTTTTCATTACGCGAGCAACGGGTCAAATGGTGTGTTATGGTTGTAATCCGGAAAAATACAGTTTTTCGGTTCCCAGGTATTTGCTGATACAGACTCTTGCCGCCCCAAGAAGTACTCCGGTGTCCTGAAGAGTAGAAAGCTTCAGATGGCAGGTGGCGCGGAAACGTGGGGAAAGTTTCTGCAAAATCTCCGGGAGTAGCTGAGGGAGATAAGCGGTCAGCTGACTGTTCAGGATGATACATTCCGGAGAGAAAAGGTTCCAGAGGTTGTTGATTCCACAGGCAAGATAGGTGGTAAATTCATCCGTCACAGCCAGAGCAGCGGTTTCTTTCTGGTTATAGGCCCAGACCAGATCGTCTATGGAGACCGTAGTGCGGCCGGATAACTCCCGGTAACGGGAGAGAACTGCCGGTTCGGATATATATTGTTCGAGACAGCCGTGATTGCCGCAGGGACAGGAACGGCCGCCGGGCTGAACGATCATATGACCGGCCTCTCCGGCTGTACCGGCCAGTCCTGTATACAGATGATGATCCAGAATAATCCCCGCACCGACACCTGCATGAATACTGACATGGATCAGATTTTTATGATTTTCCACAAAGGTTTTTTCGGCAAGGGCGGAAAGATTTGCTTCATTTTCCAGCCATACCGGAATCTCCAGAGCATCCTCCAGCGTATCTTTGATGGGAAGGTCTGCAAGGTCATAATTGGGAGTGAAGGTGATTTCATTCCGGCAGACGGTACCGTGGATACCGATACCGATTCCCACAACACCAAAGGGGGTGGCGGGAAGAAGACGGATCTGATTCCGGATGAGCTGCAACAGGAAATCAATTGAAGTATCCCGTTCCAACGGACAGTTATACTGGTGAAGCCGACAGTTTTGTCCAAGCAGATCACAGATCATCAGCACGGTACGTTCCACACCGAGATCCAGAGCGATAATATAACCGTTCTGACGGCAGAATTGTAGCAGGATCGGTTTACGGCCGTACTGTGTCTGATCGCTTCCGATCTCTTCGATATATTGTTCCTCCAGCAGATCCTGTACGATGGCAGAGATCGTTGCTTTGGTAAGTCCCAGTTTTTTTGATATAGCCGCCCGGGAAAGGGGGCCATCGTTAATAACGGTTTCCAGAACAAGCCGCCGGTTCATCTCCCGGATCAGTTCTCTGCTTCCTGTGACCATGCAGACACCTCCTGTAAAAATATTTTTTGTTTAACTGCTATTTACCATACCACAATTTGTTTGATAAGTAAACAAATTGAAAAAGCAAACTAAAAAAGTATCTTGACGGAAGATATAACAAGTGGTACAGTGTGATTAGTTTAGTAAGTAAACAAATAAAATGAACTTGCAGAAAATCAAGGAGGAATAAGATCATGATGAACATGCCGGAAGTAAAATTAGGTATCGTAGCCGTAAGCAGAGACTGCTTTCCGATCACCCTGTCCGAGTCAAGAAGAAAAGCAGTGGCAGCAGCTATAAGGGAGAACTGTACGAATGTCCAACCGTAGTAGAGAGTGAGCTGGATATGCAGAAAGCCCTGAAAGAGGTGCAGGAAGCAGGATGTAATGCTTTGGTTGTCTATCTTGGGAACTTCGGTCCGGAGACCGCAGAGACTCTGCTGGTAAAATATTTTGACGGACCGTGTATGGTGGTTGCGGCAGCAGAAGAGCATGGAGACAATCTGGTACAGGGACGTGGAGATGCATATTGCGGTATGCTGAATGCAAGCTACAACCTGCAGCTTCGCAATCTGAAAGCATATATCCAGGAATATCCGGTAGGAACACCGGAAGAAGTCGCTGAGATGATGGAAGAGTTTGTTCCGATTGCAAGAGCCGTTGTTGGTCTGAAAGATCTGAAAATTATCACTTTCGGTCCGCGTCCGCAGGACTTTATGGCTTGTAATGCACCGATCAAACAGTTGTTCAACCTGGGTGTGGAGATCGAAGAAAACTCCGAACTGGATCTGTTCGAAGCATTCCACAAACATGACGGAGACGAAAGAATTCCGGCAGTGGTTGCAGATATGGAAAAAGAACTGGGGGATGGAAACAACAAACCAACCATTCTTCCAAAACTGGCACAGTATGAACTGACTCTCCTTGACTGGATCGAAGCACACAAAGGATCCAGAAAATACGTTGCCATCGCAGGAAAATGCTGGCCGGCGTTCCAGACGCAGTTCGGTTTTGTTCCGTGTTATGTGAACAGCCGTCTGACCGGAAGAGGCATCCCAGTATCCTGTGAGGTGGATATCTATGGCGCACTGAGTGAATTTATCGGAACAATGGTAAGTAACGATGCGGTAACCCTGCTGGATATCAACAATACCGTACCTGCAGATATGTATGAAAGTGAAATCAAAGGAAAATATAATTATACACATAAAGATACATTTATGGGATTCCACTGTGGTAATACCACAACCGGAAAACTGACTTCCTGCTCCATGAAATATCAGCTGATCATGGCAAGATCCCTTCCGGAAGAAGTGACACAGGGAACACTGGAAGGAGATATCGTACCTGGAGATATTACATTCTTCCGTCTGCAGAGTACGGCTGACGGAAAACTGCGCGCTTATGTGGCAAACGGTGAAGTACTTCCGGTTGCTACCCGTTCCTTCGGTGGCATCGGTATCTTCGCGATTCCGGAGATGGGAAGATTCTATCGTCATGAGCTGATCGAAAAAGGCTATCCACATCACGGAGCCGTTGCATTTGGGCACTATGGAAAAGCACTGTTTGAAGTATTCAAATACATCGGCGTAACACCGGATGAGATCGGATACAATCATCCGAAGGGAGACAGATATCCGACAGAAAATCCTTTCGCATAAAATAAAAATGGATCAGATGACAGAGCGTGTTTGAAATTTATTTGAACACGCTCTTGTACATAATAGATACAGGAGGAAAAAGATGAAATATTATATCGGCGTAGACCTTGGAACCTCTGCAGTAAAACTTCTGCTGATGGATCAGGAAGGTCAGGTTGTCAATATTGTATCCAGAGAATATCCGCTGTCCTTTCCACATCCGGGCTGGTCAGAACAGAATCCGGAAGACTGGTGGGAACAGTCAAAAGAGGGAATCAAGGAACTGATCAGCAAGATTGATGCGACGGAAGTGGCAGGTATCAGCTTTGGCGGACAGATGCATGGTCTGGTTATTCTGGATGAGAAGGATCAGGTGATCCGCC
>ENA-OQCO01000398-OQCO01000398.1-human-gut-metagenome-genome-assembly--contig:-NODE-398-length-24163-cov-2.496630_pt1 | contig 24163 bp, 30 predicted proteins | sample MGYA00242500_ERZ504582 | MGnify/ENA primary metagenome ERZ504582 (study PRJEB26092, sample SAMD00036346) | human gut metagenome | host: Homo sapiens | study: EMG produced TPA metagenomics assembly of...
GGATGAATATCAACGGATGCAGTTCAGGCTATCGGTCTTGCCCTGCTTGTTCTGTTTTTTGTTGTCGGTGTGGTTCGTACCTGCGGAAGTTTTACCGATGTAAAGAAACCGGAACACGCATTAAAGCTGTTTATCCGCTTTGCCATTGCCAAAGGTGTGATTACCTACGGGCTGGAGCTTATGCTTGCCCTGTTCAACATCGTACAAGGTACGATTTCAACCATTATGACATCTGCGGGATTCGGTACGCCCAATCAAACAACCTTACCTGCTGAAATGGTAACAACCATTGAAAGCTGCGGATTTTTTGAGAGTATCCCATTGTGGGCGGTTACTCTTATCGGCGGACTGTTTATCACGGTCTTGTCGTTCATTATGATAATGACGGTGTACGGACGATTTTTCAAGCTGTATATGTACACGGCTCTCGCTCCGATACCGCTTTCCACTTTTGCCGGAGAACCGTCGCAGAATGTGGGTAAGAGCTTTATAAAGAGCTACTGTGCCGTTTTGCTTGAGGGAGCAGTAATTGTACTTGCTTGTATTATCTTCTCCCTATTTGCTTCTACGCCGCCGGTAGTGAACCCTGACGCAGCAGCCGTTACTCAGGTATGGGCATATATCGGCGAACTGGTATTCAATATGCTTGTGCTTGTCGGTGCGGTTAAGATGAGCGACCGAATTATCCGTGAGATGATGGGCTTATAACGGGAGGTTCTCTGATGAAGAAAAACAAGAAAAATAATGATAGATGCAGGGCTATACGCCTGCCGACTGCGACTGCAAATATTGTGTGTACTACGGAGGAAAGAAAAACGGCAATGTGATTTGCCTTGCGGACACCTGCGTCTGCTCTGATGAAATCCGTCACGCAAAACAAGCATATCGCAGAGAAAGGAGCTTTTGATGGAAGTCAAAATTAACCGAGAGATACGAAATTATACAGAGTCAATGTTTTTTGGACTGTCGCTCAGACAGTTCATTTTTTCTGTTCTTGCCTGTGCGGTAGCGGTAGGACTTTACTTCCTCTTAAAACCGTACCTCGGAACAGAAACCGTATCGTGGGTGTGCATTTTGGGAGCTGCCCCTTTTGCGGCTCTCGGCTTTGTGAAATACAACGGAATGACGGCTGAGAAATTTATATGGGCGTGGATAAAGTCCGAGTTCCTTATGCCGAAAAAGCTGGTCTTTCATTCCACCAACACCTATTACGAATTGATGAAACCGGCAATCGAACAGAAACAGAAGGAGGCTTATAAGAACAATGATTAAAACCCTTACAAACCTGTTAAAGCAGGACAAAGAAAAGTTTGTAGTACCGAAGGGCGTACAGGATTGTATTCCCATTACCGCCATTTATGATGACGGTATTTTCCGTGTGGGCAAGGACAAGTATTCCAAGAGCTTCAAGTTCACGGATATTAACTTTGCCGTAGCAAGCCGTGAGGACAAGGAAGCAATGTTCCTTGAATACTCCGAGCTTCTCAACTCTCTTGACAGCGGAGCTACTACAAAGCTGACTATCAACAACAGACGGCTTAACCGTTTGGACTTTGAGAAAACCATTCTTATCCCCGAAACCGGCGATGAGCTTGATGTTTACCGAGAGGAATATAACAAAATGCTTCTCGACAAGGCGACCGGTGCAAATGCGATCGTTCAGGATAAGTATGTTACTATCTCCATCAACAAAAAGAGCGTGGAGGACGCAAGAACCTATTTTGCCCGTGTCGGTGCTGACCTGATTGCCCACTTTGCAAGACTCGGAAGCAAATGTGTGGAGCTTGAAACCGATGAAAGGCTGAGAATTGTCCACGATTTCTTCCGTGTCGGTGAGGAAACCGCCTACCACTTCAATATTAAGGAAACGAGAAAAAAGGGACACGATTTCAAGGATTATGTTTGCCCGGATACAATGGAATTTGAAAAGGACTACTTCAAAATGGGAAACCGTTACGGGAGAGTCCTTTTTCTTCGTGAGTACGCTTCCTATATCAAGGACAGTATGGTAGCTGAGCTTACCGACCTGAACCGCAACCTGATGATGTCCATTGACATCGTACCTGTTCCTACCGATGAAGCGGTGCGAGAAGCAGAGAGCAGACTGCTTGGGGTTGAGACGAATATAACCAACTGGCAGAGAAAGCAGAATCAGAACAATAACTTTTCCGCTACCGTTCCGTATGATATGGAACAGCAGAAAAAGGAAATGAAGGAGTTCCTTGATGACCTTACCACTCGTGATCAGCGAATGATGTTCGCTGTACTCACTATGGTTCATACTGCGGACTCCAAAGAACAGCTTGATAACGACACCGAGCTCTGCTTACTACGGCAAGAAAGCATTTGTGCCAGTTTGCCGTTCTCAAATATCAGCAGATGGACGGACTGAATACTGCTATGCCGTTCGGAACACGCAAGATTGACGCATTCAGAACCCTTACCACAGAAAGCCTTGCGGTATTTATCCCATTCAGAGTTCAGGACATTTACCACGAAAACGGCATTTACTACGGTCAGAATGTTATAAGCAAAAATATGATTATCGCCGACCGTAAACAGCTTTTGAACGGTAACTCCTTTATTCTCGGCGTATCCGGCGGCGGTAAATCCTTTGCGGCAAAGGGAGAAATTGAAAATATCATTCTTTCCTCCAACGCAGATGTCATTATCATCGACCCTGAACGAGAGTATTCTCAGCTTGTAAAGGCACTCGGCGGTGAAATCATCAATATTTCCGCTACTTCTCCGAGCCATATCAATGCAATGGATATGAACAAGGAATACGGTGACGGTGCAAACCCGGTTATCCTGAAATCCGAGTTCATTATGTCGCTTTGCGAACAGCTTATCGGCGGCACAAACCTCGGTGCAAAACAGAAGTCTATCATCGACCGTTGTACGGCGAGCGTTTACAGAGACTATCAGCAGAGAGGTTATACCGGCACAGTTCCTACTTTGCAGGACTTCCGTGCGGAGCTTTTGAAACAGGACGAGCCGGAAGCAAAGGAAATCGCCCTTGCTATCGAGCTGTTTACACACGGCTCTTTGAATACCTTCGCAAAGCCGACCAATGTTGATACGGATAACCGACTTATCTGTTATGACATTCTTGACCTCGGCAAGCAGCTTATGCCTATCGGTATGCTTGTTGTCCTCGACTCTATCCTGAACCGTATTACACAGAACCGTGCTAAGGGTAAGCAGACATTCATCTTCATTGATGAAATCTATCTTCTGTTCCAGCACGAATACTCCGCAAACTTCCTGTTTACTCTTTGGAAGCGTGTGAGAAAGTACGGTGCTTATGCCACCGGCATTACGCAGAATGTGGACGACCTTTTGCAGAGCCATACGGCAAGAACTATGCTTGCAAACAGCGAGTTTTTGATTATGCTCAATCAGGCGTCAACCGACAGAATTGAGCTTGCCAAGCTCCTTAACATTTCCGACCTCCAGCTTTCATATATCACGAATGTTGACGCAGGACACGGACTGATTAAGGTCGGCAGTTCGCTTGTGCCGTTTGCAAATAAGTTCCCGAAGAATACGAAGCTGTATAAGCTGATGACAACCAAACCGGGCGAGGGTGTATAACCCTTGCCCTATTCTGTAAATGAGAAAGGAAACACCTATGAAAAACAAAATTTATATTGCCATAATCTGTGCTTTCAGCATTGTATTTGCCGTCAGTTCAGGTTTTCTCATCAAGCACTATTACGACTCTGCAAAGCAGGCGGAGATGTACGACAATCTGATTGAGGTTGTGGAGACCGAGCCTGAAGAAACCCAAGAGCCGATGAACTACTCCGAAGAAAAGACCTTTATTCCAGAGTATCAGGAGCTTTATCTGCAAAACAACGATATGGTCGGTTGGATTAAGGTTGAGGACACAAGAATCAATTACCCGGTTATGCAGTCAAAGGATAATCCGAATTTCTATCTGAAGCACGACTTTGATAAGGCATACACCGACTACGGCTGTCCTTATGTTCAAGAAAACTGCGATATGGAGCTGCCAAGCGACAACATCATCATCTACGGTCATCATATGAACGACGGCTCTATGTTCGCCGGTCTTATGAAATTCAAGGACAAGAGCTTTTGGGAAAAGCACAAAACAGTATCCTTTGATACGCTGACCGACAGACAGACCTATGAAGTGATTGCCGTGTTCAAAACCGTAGTATATACGAACAGTCCCGACAGCTTCAAATACTATCAGTTCGTCAATGCGGAGACCGCCGAGGATTTCACTGCCTATGTTGAGAAGTGCAAGAAACTGTCGCTTTACGAAACCGGCGTAACCGCCGAATACGGCGACAAGCTACTGACCCTTTCCACCTGTGAGTATTCCCGGACAAACGGCAGACTTGTTGTAGTGGCAAAACTCATTAACGAATAACGCAACAGTTGGTTCAGCCTGCACAGAAAGGAGGGATTGTATGGCTGATATTAAAACGAAAGACAATGCAAAAGGTACGATACGAACCATAGATAAGGCTGCCGTTGCAACCCAACGAATGAAGCAGGCGTATATCGCTACAAAAGAAAAGGCAGAGCGGTCGGTAAATGCCAACAGCAGTTCTGCCGAGGAATACGCTTCCGATAAACTGGAAAGCGGTATTGACGAGGTGGTTCACGATGGTGCCTATGCGTTTGACAAGGCGGGACGAAAGGGACTTGAAACCACAAAAGAAAATATCCGAACTGCAAAGGACGGTATTCAGCGTTTCAAGCAGCAGCGAGCCGAGCAGTCTTTGAGAAAACAGGCTTCGCAAAACACAAGCTCTGCGATTAAGACTGTCGACAAGGCGGAAAAGACCATAAAGCAGTCTGCCACTTCCTCCGGAAAGAAAACCATTAAGTTTGCCGGAAAAGAAGCAACCAAAACCGCACAGAAATCAGTTAAGACGGCTGAACAGACTGCCAAGACTGCGATAAAAACCAGTCAGCAAGCGGCGAAGGCGGCACAGAAAACAGCTCAGGCGACAGTTAAGGCTTCACAGAAAGCAGCACAGGCGGCAAAAGCCACAGCCAAAGCAACAGCCGCTACGATTAAAGCCGCAGCCAAAGCCACCATTGCCGCAGTAAAAGCAATCATAGCGGCGGTAAAAGGTCTTATTGCCGCTATCGCTGCCGGCGGTTGGGTTGCGGTGGTGGTTATTATTGTTCTATGCCTTGTCGGTTTAATTGCAGGTTCTGTGTTCGGTATCTTCTTTTCGGGAGAGGATTCCGGCACGGGAATGTCAATGAAGACAGTCGTTCAGGAAATCAATCAGGAATACGACGACAGACTGGAGCAGGAAAAAAACTCCGTCAGCTATGATGTGCTAGAAATGAGCGGCAGCAGAGCTGTGTGGAAAGAGGTTCTTGCGGTCTATTCTGTTAAAGTGAATACCGACCCCGAAAATCCGATGGAGGTTGCTACGGTTGATGAAACCAAGAAGCAGCTACTGTCGGATATTTTTTGGAAAATGAACGATATTTCTTCCCGAACGGAATCAAAAAACCATACCGAAATCGAGGAAAGCGACGACGGACACGGCAATATCGTACAGACTGAAACCACAGTAACCGAAACATTCCTGTATATCACGGTATCTCACAAGACCGTTGATGAAATGGCGGCTATGTACGGCTTTAATCAAGAGCAGAAAGATTATCTTGCCGAGCTGTTGCAGGACGAAAACAATCAGCTATGGTCTCAGGTGCTTTACGGTATCGGATACAGCGACGACCAAATCGTAACGGTTGCTCTGTCTCAGGTAGGTAATGTAGGCGGTCAGCCTTACTGGTCTTGGTACGGATTTGACTCCCGTGTAGAGTGGTGTGCCTGCTTCGTTTCTTGGTGTGCCAACGAGTGCGGATATATCGACGCCGGTATTATTCCGAAGTATGCCGGTTGCGTAAACGGCGTACAATGGTTCAGAGACCGAGGACAATGGGCAGACGGTTCGTATGAACCTTCGCCCGGTACAATCATCTTCTTTGACTGGGAGGGCGACGGTGTGACAGACCACACCGGTATCGTTCAGAAATGCGAGAACGGTACAGTCTATACCGTTGAGGGCAACTCAGGCGACACTTGCAGAACCAAAACATACACGGTTGGTAGCTCAGTTATCTACGGATACGGTATTCCGGCATATTAAAAAAAGATGGCTGCTCGTTTGAGTAGCCATCAAGTACATTATTCAAAATCGCAAAATGAAACTTAATTCTAAACGCTTTTGTTTGGGGGATTTGATACCATTTGATTTTTCCTGATACCTATTATCCTTATCCTATGGCTTGCCGAACTTTTGCTATCATTTGGCTATCAAGAAAATGGCTATCAACGGTAAAATTAGATTGGTTTCTCTGGTGGTTTACAACTACATTTTACCACGAAAGACAGGGAAATACAATAACCTTCCTCGCTGTGGTGTATCAAGTGATCTTACTGAACATATGGCGCACCTTGTCCAGGCGGCTGTTTGGACGGCGGGGCTGGATGACCGGCTGACCGACAGCGGCCTGATATCCTTTCAGCTCTGTAAGGCATACGCTCCGCCCGTTGGTGTAAAAGGCCAGATCAGTACGGTATGCCTGTATACAGCGGGCGGGAATCTCGCCAGTAAAGACAACTTCATCCTTTTTTACCTGGGCCGTTTCGATGGTGGCACAGTATTTCGGTGCATCATGATAAGCCTGGAAAGGTATTCCTGGGGCGCATAGAGGATGAAGGAGAGATAAGGTTCCAGCAGCTGCGTCCCCGATTCCTTCAATGCCTGTTCCAATACAATCGGGGCCAATGAGCGGAAGTCCGCCGGCGTGCTGACCGGACTGTAATAAAGCCCGTATTCAAAGCAAATCTTACAGTCCGTTACGTTCCAGCCGAACAAGCCCTGCTCCAGCCCGTAACGGATACCATCCCTGACAGCGTTTTGAAAACTCTGGTTCAAGTATCCCAGCGAAACCCGGCTCTCGTATTGTACACCGGAGCCAAGCGAGAGTGGTGTAACAGACAGTCCTATGGATGCCCAAAACGGGTTGGGCGGCACCTCGATATGGATGGTGTGGCTGGCTGCTTTGAGCGGCCGCTCCATATAAATGACGGAGGGTTCCTTTACCACTGTTTCAAGCTTGTATTTTTCCGACAGCAAAGCGGAAACAACCTCCAACTGCACCCGGCCCAAAAAAGAAAGAATGATCTCATGGGTGATGGAATCCACTTCGCAACGCAAAAGCGGGTCAGTATCCGCAAGTTGCGTAAGAGCGTCCAGCAGCCGTTCTCTTTGCGCTGCCGTTTTCGGCGCAATCGTCGTCCGCAGCATGGGGAGGGGGTCCTCGCGCCACCTTTTACGAGGGAGCCGGGTTTGGTCCCCTAATACATCGTTTAACCTCACGCTGTCGCTGGGAAGGATAACAATTTCACCCTGATAAGCGGTGTCTGTCCGAACAATTTCCCCTTTGGATGGAATACGCATCTCTGTGATTTTCAGCTTTTCTCTCCCGGCCAGGGCCACCGTATCCCGCAGGCGCAGCGTTCCGCTGTATAACCGTAGATAGACACGCCGCTGGCCGCAATCGGTGTACTCAACCTTGAAAACGCTGCCGCATAGGGCGGCGCCCCCCTGTTCCCCAATCGGTTGGAACAGCCCTGTCACCGCATCCATCAACGGTTGAATGCCAAGGCCATTTTTGGCGCTGCCATGATAGACTGGGAACAGGGAGGCGTCTTGAACCCGCTGCTGTTCCTCCCGCGCAAGTTTTTCCCGGCTGATTGGTTCTCCTGCGATATACTTTTCCAATAATTCATCGTTATTTTCGATGACCGCATCCCATGCTTCTATGTCGGTATTTTCCTCCAGGACTATTTCCGGGGACAGCGACACCGTCTGCTTGATGATAATATCGGCGGAGAGCTTATCCCGAACAGACTGAACCACGCTCTGCAAATCAACGCCAGCCTGGTCGATCTTGTTGATAAAGATAACGGTGGGAATGTTCATTTTCCGCAGGGCATGGAACAGAATACGGGTCTGGGCCTGCACGCCATCTTTAGCGGAGATCACCAAGATGGCCCCATCTAAAACAGCCAAAGAGCGGTACACCTCCGCCAAAAAATCCATGTGGCCGGGCGTATCCACAATGTTAACTTTACATCTGTGCCACTGGAAGGAAGTGACTGCCGCTTGAATGGTAATCCCACGCTGCCGCTCCAAAAACATGGTGTCCGTCCTCGTTGTCCCTTTTTCGACGCTCCCCGGTTCTGAAATGGCTCCGCTGGCATATAGCAGGCTCTCCGTCAAGGTCGTCTTTCCAGCGTCTACATGGGCAAGAATTCCAATATTGATTATTTTCATGTGATTGTCCTCCCTTTACAGCCCCAAAGGGCATAAAAATCCCCAGCAGTAAAATACTTTTACCACTGGGGATTATAAGTTGCGGACATACACATATACAGCATACACCTGTTTGTGATTGCTGTTTTTGGGGATATGTCAAAATTGATAAGGCAAAAGTATTCTTAAATTGGGTACAAAAAACTAAGCCCCTACAAAAGGAGCTATCATAATCCTTTGTTCCCACTATTTGATTATAGTTTTATTTAAGAATACCTTGCCGCATATTTTTTACTCCTTTTCTGGATTAAATCATTGTATCACATCAGTTTTAGGAAAGCAAGTACCTAAAAGAAATTTTTCTTCCCCTTATATGTAACAATCATACCGGCTTCCTAGCGTTCAGAATGTTTTCTGCTGTCTGCTGTGGTGTTTGGTTGGAATTGTCCAACCAAAAGCCGATCCGTGGTGTTGTCTGCATTTTACTAAATACAAATTCAATGTATACAGAAAGATATAAGGAGTGGGAGGGATTCCGCCGTAGTTGGCATTGTAGGAAAATCCAAAAGTTTAGATTTTCTCAAAATGCTTATCTTTTGGTCTTTGGTTCGGAATAGTGTAGTGCTGGCGGTCTATCTCTTGTTTTCGGTTGCTTGCTTCTTTACCGTACATGAGCATTACTGCCGGGGACAAAGCGTTTTGGAGAGCTGAAAAAATCAATCGGCAGCGTTTCCCAAAAGGTTCTGACTGCTCAGCTTCGTGATATGGAAGAAAACGGACTCGTAAACCGAAAGGTATATGCCGAAGTACCGCCGAGAGTAGAATACTCCCTGACAGAATTGGGACAAAGTTTGAAACCTATTCTCGATGCTATGTGGAGTTGGGGCGAAGATTATAAAGAAAAATGTAATAAATAACGAAAAGACCGTCAGACTCAAACGAGACTTGACGGTCTTATATTTTTTTACTGTATTTAAGAAAATCGTTTTGGTGTTCTTGTTTGCGAAGTTGATAGCCTTGTGCAATCAGCGTATCTACTTTCAGAGCAATCAGGTTTATGTCGGAACACATTGCCCGTGCAATCTGCTGAATGTCATAGCCGTTTTCAATGTATTCCAAAATGGTGTCGTCCGGGAGCGAAGCCTGAGAAGCGAAGATATTTGCTTCATACTCCATACGGTTCTCTCTCATATCAAAGATGTTGAACTCTTTGAACCCGCCGACAGCAACCGCTTCTTGCCTGTGTAGAACATCGTGCCCGATTTCGTGCCATAGCACTATCTGCTCCACGACCGGGTGCATACCGTTTTTAAGAAAAACAAAGCGGTTCTTCAGAATAACTTTATATGCTCCACGCTGCTTGTCAAAATTTCGGTAGATATATTGATACCAAGCTCTTTTGCGACCTTGTATGGGTCACGAGTACCGCAGCGGTCAATGAGCTTGTTTACGATTTTCACAATCTCAGCCGTAGTGTAATACCCCAATCCGGCTCACCTCCCATATTATAGTATATCGGATATTAACCCTATAATAAATTATAAACTATTATATGTCCCATATATTGGACTTAGTTCACTTCGAGGATTACTCGTCTTTGCGGTATTTCTTCGGGGTGTATTTTTTATTGTTTTTCTTTGCAATAAGATAGGCTTCCTGAATGGCGTCAACCATTTCACGCATATCCTCGTCGGCCATTTCGCCGCCGGCAAACAGACCGGTAACTTCTGCAAGCAACTCCTGAGCCTGTCTTGCTCCTCTGCGTCCGTACTTATCCTCTACATCGGCGATGAAAGCGTCGTCCTCAGACAGCAGATAATTCACATTTACATTTAAGGATTCTGCCAGCTTCTTATATCTTTCCATTCCTCTCGGACGGGATTTATCATTTTCATAAGAACCAATTATGCGTCGGGTTACGCCGATTTTAGCTGCCAACTCATCTTGACTCATACCAAGCTTTGTTCTTTCAGCCTTGACTTTTTCACCGAATGTCATTGTGATTTCACTCCTTAAAAGAATATTTACAGTTGAACTACCCATTTGCTCTTGACAAGTACAGTTGAAGTGTATATAATATGAATTGGGAAGTTGAACTACACATAGTGTACACCAAACTACCCAAAAATGTCAAGGGGGTTCTAAAAATGTTACGAAGCATACTTCATTGTGATATGAATAACTTCTATGCCAGCGTCGAATGTATGCTCGACCCCGCATTGAAGAAATATCCGATTGCTGTCTGCGGCTCTGTGGAGGAACGACACGGTATCGTGCTTGCAAAGAACTACAAAGCAAAGGCTTTTGATGTGAAAACCGGGGACGCAGTATGGCAGGCTAAACAGAAGTGCAAGGACTTGGTTGTAGTGCCGCCCCATTATGAGGAGTATATCAAATACTCAAAGCTTGCGAGAAGCGTTTATGAGCGATATACCGACCAAGTTGAACCGTATGGTATGGACGAGTGTTGGCTGGATATTAGCGGGACAGAAAGCCTTTTCGGTTCGCCGGAAAAGGTGGCAAATGAAATTCGTGAGACTATGAAGTTTGAACTCGGCTTGACGATTTCTGTGGGTGTTTCCTTTAATAAGATATTTGCGAAGCTCGGCTCGGATATGAAGAAACCGGACGCAGTAACCGTAATTCCAAAGGACACATTCAAAGAAAAGATTTGGGGACTTCCTGCCGCTGACCTGCTCGGTGTAGGACGGGCAACCCAGCGAGTGCTTGACAGCTATTGTATTCGTACCATCGGGGATTTAGCGAATACCGACCCTGAGTTCTTACGCAGAAGATTAGGAAAGAACGGAGTAGTTTTATGGAACTATGCCAATGGTAACGACCTTTCCCTTGTTGCCAAGAAAGACTTCGTTTCTCCTATAAAAAGCGTAGGACACGGTATAACAACGGTAGCAGACTTAGAGAAACCGGAGCAGGTGTGGCCCGTGTTTCTCGAGTTAACCCAAGACATCGGACACAAGCTCCGTGTTCACGGACTGAGTGCAGAAGGTGTCGCAATACATATTAGAGACAACACACTCAATACAAGGCAATGGCAGACGAAGATTGCACTTCCTACACAGTCTCCGATGATTATTGCAAAGACCGCTTTTCAGTTGTTTGAAAAAAGATATGGGTGGAATAACCCTATCCGTTCTGTGACGGTACAAGCCATAAATCTTGTTCCACAAGACACGCCCCGTCAAATAGATATGTTTATGGACGCCGCCAAGCAGGACAAATTGGAGCGAATGGAAAAGTGTGTTGAAGAAATCAGACGGCGTTTCGGAAAGGACAGCATAAGGAATGGGGTTCTGTGTCAGAACTTGCGGCTACCACCGAAAAAAGCTGAAATCACTATGCCGACAGGTATGGTCGGTTAAGGAGGGCTTAATGTGATTGACGAAAAAGAGGTTACGGCTTATGTTACGATACCCGACTGCTTTTTGCAGGGGTGCAGCGAAGATATTGTTATCTTCCGTGCGGACGGCGGAAACCATTTTACCGACTACGGTATATATGAGGGAATGTTCCTGTTCTTTGACCGGAAAAAACGCTTTAAGAAAGGAAGGCTTTCCTGTTACATCAATACTGCCGGAGATGACCGACCTAAGTACAGGGTGTCGGATAAGAACATCGACGGATACAAGCACTTGGGAAGATTGGTTTTGACTTTGAGAAATTACGAGGTATAGAAATGGAATCCGATAGAAGAAAAGTTTATGTTGAAGTAAATGTAACACACAGACCTGATGGGACGGCTCGTCCGAATTTCATCAAGTTTGAGAATGATGAAAAATATGAGATAGACCGTGTAATTCAGAAATGCCGTGCGGCTTCCACCAAAGTCGGAGGAACCGGTATCCGCTACACGGTACAGATTTGCGGCAAGCCCACATTTCTGTTCGACGAAGAAAACGGAAAGTGGTTTGTAGAAGCAAAATCCTAATGGTAGGAGGTTTTGTAACTTGAAACATTTATCGAGATTTGACATCGAAGCGATTGCCGACAAGTATGTTCAGGCATATATGGCACTTCCTGATGTCCGTAACACACAAATATACAGAATTGACCCGGAGCTTCTCTTGGAGAAGGTTCTCGGATTGAATGTCGAATACCAGCACCTATCCTATGACGGTAGTATTCTCGGAATGACCTCATTTACGGAAATGGGTGTTCAGGTATTTGAAGATGATGATAACGAAGCCTTTTTCTTTTTGGACGGGAAAACCGTTCTTGTGGAAAAGGACTTGAACTTTGACAGCAAGCTGAAAGGCAGAAAGAACTTTACCTTAATGCACGAGGGCAGCCATCAGATATTCAAGATGTTGTTCCCGCATGATTACGGTGTAACACAGAAATCTGCCGGAGTACATTATTGCAAGGCAAATTCCGAGAGGAATAAGCAATATCCGATTGGGAGGAATGGCAGGCAAACACGCTTGGAGCTGCTATTCTTCTTCCTGAAAACCTCATAAAACAAGGAATGTATCTGTTCAGTCTCGGCGAAAAGATTGAATGCCTGAACAAGATATACTATCCGAGCGTATATAAAAGGTTTGACGCACTTGCCGATTTTTTAGGGTGTTCCAAAAAAGCACTTGCCATACGAATGAAACAGCTCGGACTACTGAAAAAGGAGTATCTTGATAATCCTTTTGATTTGGTTACGGTTTATCCGGAGGTGAGCGAGCTATGAAATCGTTGGAACAAAAGATAATCGTAAGGTGCAAAAACTGTGGCTGGCGTATTTTCGACAAGGTAACAATGACAACAGGTGTTATTGAACTGAAATGTCCGAACTGCCACAGAGTAGTAGAGGTTGACCTGTCCCTACGCAAGGGAACGGTCAAGTACAGATTAACAAGAAGTAATAACAGAGCGAACAATTAAATATCGGGCAGATGTACCGAGCCACGAGTCCTTGAGCGAAAGCTCCTGAGTCATCAAATTGCCGGACGCTGAGAATTAAGGGATAGAAATATCCTAATGTTCTTGGTGTCCGGCTTTTTGTCGCTCCCGAAAGGAGCAAGACCGTGACATATAAGTGGCTGGCATATATCGCCAAGTATCCGTAATCTCCGAATTTTTGATTTCAACCAAATTCAAAAATTCAAATTTAAGGAGATTACGACAATGACAAAACTTACATTAGAACAACAGGAATTATTATTTGCGAACGACTGCAAACTCATCAATCTGCGGTATGAATACCACGGTTACACCGGCACGGAGAAATGGGCGATTGTAACAGAACTGGCGGAAGAAGAATTGTGGGTTAAATACCCTGATGTTATCCGCCGGTACACCCCGTTCATTCTGCTTTCTATGGCTCAGGGCGAAGTGATTGACGAGTCATACAGAAACAATGATAAGTACGAAAAGCGAGCAAAAAGAACAATCGATGTGTACGGCTATGAAGATGACATCTCTGAACAGTTCCACCGGGAACTGATTACTCCGTTTGTTGACCCGTTTGAGCAGGCGGAGGAAGAACGGATTGAGGAAGAAAAGGAACAGCTTCGACAGTTAGAAATTGCAAAAGTCAGAAAGGTATTGGAAATGCTGAAACCCGTTCAGAGAGAAAGAATGATTAAAGCGATTTTGTTAGGTATGAGTTCAAGAAAAATCGCAAAGGAAGAAGGCGTATATTACAGCGTTGTAGATAAGTCGATTGCCGCCGCAAGAAAAAATTTCAAGAAATTTTATGAAAATCTCTGATTTTGGGTGTGCATTTTGACCCCCTTTGTCCAAATGAGTGAAGGGGTTATTTCAATTCCGGATACGAAATGCACTTTCAAGACTAAATGAACAGAGAGGTTATACATATATGCAGAGAAAAGAAATTCAGCGTGGAGATTTATTCTACTACGATTTTGGAAAAAGGGAGGGGTCTGTCCAGTCGGGAGAGAGACCTGTAATGGTAATTCAGGCGGACAACTTTAATGCAAACGCTCCGACAATTATTGTTGCGGCTGTTACAGCTGTGATGAAAAAGAAGTATCTTCCTTCACACATCATTTTGGGTGAGGACTTCGGTCTGAAGAAGCCGTCAATGGTTCTTCTTGAACAGATACAGACCGTCAATAAGGATGAACTGACAGACTACATTGGTTCGGTAAACGATGAAAGGCTTTGGAAGCAAATTAACGCAGCTCTTAAAAAGACTTTCGGTTTATGGATTTACAACACAGACAGAAACGGAGATGTTCGTTGCTTATGCCCCAAGTGTCTGAGCGACTATATCCACGACCCAAACTATGTTGTCAGGCGTCTTGACCCGTTTGCGAAAAGCAAAGACCACTGCGATAAGTGCAATAACAGCGGTTGGGATTACATCGTTTATGACAAACGCACCTCGGTCAAAGGAAAGGGGTTCAGGAATGTCAAATAGCAGTGAAAAAAAGAAGCGTTACAACATTCCTCTTTGGTGTAAACCAAACCTGTCTATTGAGGAGGCGGCAGCTTATTCCGGTATTGGAATGGGAAAGCTTTATGAAATGACGGAAAGTCAGGATTGTCCTTTTGTTCTTTGGATTGGTAGCAGAAGAATGATTAAAAGGAAAGTCTTTGACGAGTTTATCGAAGGGCAATACTCGATTTAAGGAAAAAGTCAAGTCTGCGATGAGCCGATTCGCATAATTGGCTTACCGCAGACTTTTGAGTATGCTGTAATCACCAAAGGCAAGGAGGTTACAGCGTATGTCTGACAAACAACTTAAATCCAATATGTCGAGTGTCCCAATTTGGAAGAAGATGAACCTTACGGTTGAAGAAGCTTCGGAATATTCGGGCATTGGCACATCAAAGATAAAAGAACTATCGAATTGCGAAGATTGTCCTTTCGTTCTTTGGAACGGGGCAAAGCGATTGATTAAAAGGAAACAATTTGAGGAATACCTGTCATCGCAGTATTCCCTCTGATGGAGGTGGTGTTATGGGAAATAAGCAGACTGAATTGAATAATTCAGGTAATCAGGTGGAAACCGTGCCGGTTTGGGTAAAGCCTTACCTTACGATTGATGAAGCGACCGCTTACACAGGCATAGGCAGAGACAAACTCTATGAGATGACAAGCCGAGAAAAATGTCCGTTTGTTCTGTGGGTAGGAAACAGACGAATGATTAAGAGACGAGTTTGATGAGTACATTGAGAAAATGTACTCAATATAGGAAGGAGGGCTTATGGACAACGATGTTTTAGCTTACAGAGTCTTACTCGAAAAGCGAAAAGAAAATGCTCCCTTTTGGGAGAAGAAGGTTTTAACGGTTGAGGAAGCAGCCGAGTACACCGGTATCGGCAGGACAAAAATCAGGCAAATCATAATGAGGGGCGATTGTCCCTTTGCTGTCACTAACGGTGTTCAGGTCTGTGTAATCCGAGACAAATTTATTGATTATCTTGATAAGCAATTTAGTATTTAAGGGAGGAAAAAGTTATGCCAAGAACAAAAAGAAAAGACAAATCAAGAGTAGTGCTTCGTACAGGCGAATCACAGAGAGCCGATGGTACATACCATTTCAGTTGGACGGACGCCAACCACAAAAGGCGTTATGTGTATGCCAAGACACTTGATGAACTGCGATACAAAGAGGAACAAATCGCAAAAGACAAGAGCGATGGCATTAAGGCAGAAGCTCGATACACAACGGTCAATGACATTTATGAGCTTTGGAAGGATTTGAAGCGAGGTCTGAAAAACAACACCTTTGAAAACTATAAGTATATGTATGAGACCTTTGTCCGTCATCAGATAGGTTCAAAGACTGTATCTTCTCTGAGAAAAACAGATATAAAGAGGTTCTATAATTACCTTGCAGACGAACGCCATCTGAAGCCGGCGACCATTGATAATATTCATACGGTTCTCCATCAGATTTTGGATATGGCGGTCGATGATGACTACATCAGGAATAACCCGTCAAACAATGTGCTCAAAGAGTTGAAACAGTCCCATTGTTTTCAGACCGAGAAGCGTAGAGCCTTAACAAAGCCGGAGCAAGAGTTGTTTCTTGACTATTTGAAAAACTCTCCGACATCAAAGTATTGGTATCCGGTGTTTGCGGTTATGATTGGTACGGGACTTCGTGTTGGAGAGGTTACAGGGTTAAGATGGTGCGATATTGATTTGGAAGAAGGTATCATTGATGTGAACCACACGCTGGTTTACTATGACCATCGTACCGAGGGCAGTAAGCGTGGCTGTTACTTCAATGTTAATACGACCAAAACCCCGGCAGGAAGAAGAAAAGTGCCTATGCTCGGTTTCGTCAAAGAAGCATTTTTAATGGAAAAAGAAAGACAGGAATTACTTGACCTTCATTGTGAAGCGACTGTTGACGGATACACCGATTTTATCTTCATCAACCGTTTCGGACAGCCGCAACATCAGGCAACCCTCAACAAAGCAATTCGCCGTATTATTCGTGACTGTAACGATGAGCAGTTGTTGAAAGATGAAAATGCAGAAGTATTGCTCCCGCATTTTAGCTGCCATTCTTTAAGGCATACTTTCACAACAAGAATGTGCGAAGCAGGGGTAAATGTTAAGGTCATTCAGGACACGCTCGGTCATAAGGATATTTCAACTACGCTCAACATCTATACCGATGTAACAAAGGAGCTGAGGAAGTCCGAATTTGAAGGTCTTGACTCCTACTTCAAAAATGAGTATAATAAAGTGTCGGTTTGACAGATTAAATTGATACGGACTTCATAGTTGGTGGATAAAAGCATTTACATCATTTACATCAATTCTTACACAAAGCCCCCACGAAACTAATCGAAAATAAAGTAAAGTAGGATTTTGAAAAAATCTGATTTGCGACTTATTTTGAACTATGTTGGGTTATAGCAAGAATTGAAACGATGTCCTAAATCGTCCCGACAATGAAATCCTTACCTAACAACAAGGATTAAAAACCTAGTGTTTATGCGGGTTTGCGGTCACGAAAAATCGAGAAGTCTTACATCGCTACATCAATCTACATCAAACGATGCTTAGATTTGTGCAGAGGTAGAAAAATCGTATAATTTACAAAATGAATGGGCAGTTCCATAGCGGGATTGCCCATTTGTCAAAATATTGTATTAAACAAATCTGAATTTGCGAGGTAACGAATATGGAACCGGTTAAAAATTTATTATGGTAACCTATGTACAGAAATGTATGAGATTTTACACAAAGACGCACCTTTAGACGAGTTGTCATTTTATCTTTCTTATGCTGAAAAGGGAATGAACATTTTAGAACCTTTATGTGGAAGCGGTAGATTCTTAATTCCTTTTTTAGAAAGAGGATTCAATATATGTGGCATGGATATGTCTACAGAGATGCTTGCAAAATTGAAAGAAAAGACATCCGTTGCCAAAGTAGTTCAAGGGGATATTCTGGAATATGATTCGGAAGAGAAATATAACTATATTTTTATATCCTCTGGTTCAGTATCCTTATTTACAGATATGGAGATGTGCAGAGCAATTTTGTACAAGATGAAATGTCTGCTAAAAAAAGATGGTAAGTTTGTTTTTGCGGTTGATACAGTGGCAAATAGATGCCCTGACGATTCAGACTATCATATTTTAATATCTGTGAAAACAAAAGAAGGATTTGATTTAGTCCTTAAGGGAAAGAACTTTTATGATGAGAAAACGCACACCCAGTTCTCTCCGAGTATTTATGAGTTATACAATGGAACGGAATTATTGCAACAAGAAGAAATGAATTTTCAAACTCACCTTTACGAATTAGGTGAAATGGAATCATATCTAAGGGACATAGGTTTCACAAAAATAAGAGTATATTCGTCCTATGATAAAGTTGTTGCTGAAAATAATCAGAGCGAAATGTTCTTATACGAATGTTCTGTTTGACAACTTCCGGTTTGCAGAATCCAAAAACTTAAGAACAGAAAGTACCCCTTGTAAGAATAAAAATTCTACAAGGGGATTTTTTGCTTAAATTCGCAAACTACAAGGTTTCCCCGATTTCCAATACAATATATTTGCAAAGGAGGTCGAGGATTTAATATGAACAATAGCAGATATGCGTTCTGAGTTGGTATCGAAGTGGTCAGACAAAAGCCTTCCGCTTACGCCTGATAAAATAACCTATGGCTCAAATAAAATCGTTTGGTGGAAAGCTGCCTGTGGTCACGAGTGGCAGGCAAGCGTTAAGGCTCGTTCCGGCGGTGAAAATTGCCCTTTTCAGTTTGACATCTTTCGCTTTTTCTCCTTTCGCTGTATTCATAACCGAACTTATATCAATCGGCTATGTATCAAGCCGCAGTATTTGTTCTCAATACCACCTGCGAATGGCAGACCGTTTATACAGCCCGCAAGTCTACACCGTTGAGGGCAATCCCGGCGATTCCCGCAAGCTGAGCAGCTATGCGGTGGGAAGTAGAGTTATCTATGGATATGGCTGTCCGGCGTATTAAAACAACAGCCGCTTTTGCGGCTGTTACATATGAATTTTTAGAAAACTAAAGCGTACTTTCTTGACAAAGACATAAGGTTTGAGTATAATAATAGTAAAGTAATTGACTATCAATAAATTGACCAATATACTACTTATATATTAGTGAGGTGATGTAAATGACCAAAGAAGATAGAAAGAATGCTTTTCTCTACTGCAAATTTAGGGATGAGCAATTTGCGCTGTATGATGAATATGCCAAGAACAATGGTATTTTGATGAATACATTTCTGGTATTGAATGTTTTGTTTTATGAAAAAGACGGAATTACTCAGAAAGAAATCTGCAAGAGAACCTTTGAGTCCAAGCAAACGGTAAACCTTATCGTCAAGAGTCTGCTAAAAGACGGGTATGTGACGCTGGAGGAAAATACAGAGGACAAGCGAAACAAGACCGTGAAAATGACTGACGAGGGGCGCAGCTTTGCCGAAAAGCCTGTCCGCCATATCACATGGGCAGAGGATACGGCAATGTCCATGTTCACACCGGAAGAACAGGAACAGCTTATTGACCTTTCAAGGCGTTTCACAAGAAATCTTGAAAAGCTTGTCAAAGGAAGTGAGGATGAACAATGATTATTAACACAGGCGGACGGACAGATACTGTCCAATATTACAGCGAATGGCTCTTGAATCGTTTTTCGGAAGGCTATGTGCTTTCCCGCAACCCGTTGTTTCCAAATAAGGTTACACGCTATGAGCTGACACCCGACAAGGTAGATTGCGTGGTATTCTGCTCAAAGAATTACAAACCCATTCTGTCACGGCTTCATGAGATTACGGATAAATTCAATACATACTTTCACTATACCATTACTGCATATGGCAAGGATATTGAGCCGGGTGTTCCGTCTATTGATGAAAGTATGGAAACGCTTATTGAATTATCAAAGCAAGTCGGCAAACAGCGTGTGGCATGGCGGTATGATCCTGTGCTGCTAACCGAAAAGTACACGGTAGAAACGCATTTGCAGACCTTTGAGCATATGTCAAAAACGCTTACACCCTATATTGACCGTTGTATTTTCAGCTTTGTAGAGATGTATAGGAAGCTGGAAATAAATATGCCTGAGTTGCTTCCGCTATCGGCTGAGGATATGGAAGTATTGGCGCAGGGACTCGGCTCCATTGCCGAAAAGTATGGAATCCACATTCAGACCTGCGGAACAAACGGGGATTTTACCCGTTATGGTATTCAGTCTTCCGGCTGTATGACGCTGGATATTCTCGGCGGTGCGAATGGGATTGTGTTTAAGGACAGAAAACATAAAGGCACAAGGCATGGGTGCCATTGTATTGAAAGCCGTGACATCGGCGCATACGATACCTGTATGAACGGCTGTAAATACTGTTATGCCAACAAAACGCCCCGCAAAGCCTTTGAAAATTACAAAATGCACGATCCGGAGTCCCCGCTGCTGCTTGGGCAGATAAAACTGGACGACACCATTCAGCAAGGAGGGCAGAAATCGTTTTTGAAGAAGGATAATTGAAAAATGGAATTTAATGAAGTAATCAACCAAAGAAAAACCAGCAGAGAGTGGACGGATAAAGAGGTTGACTTTGAGGCAGTCAAAAGAACCATCGAAGCCGGTATGAAAGCTCCTTCGTGGGATCATTACCGCAACTGGCAGTTTATCATTCTCCACATCAAAGAAGAAAAAGAAAACGCTTTTAGCTTTGCCAAATATATAGCAGATAAATTTGATATTGGCAGATATGAGAACAGAAAGCTAAATTTGGGACAGAAAATGTATGCGTATGCTATGTCCCTGCAATACACAATGCTGGTGGACTGTCCCTATGTGATTGTGCCGTTGTTTAAATGTAATAAACTTAACGGAGAATGGGTAAGTAAGCTTAATCCTTTAACTACGGCATGGTGTGTCGCAGAAAATATCATGCTCGCTGTTATCAATGAGGGCTTGGGATATTCCCTGCGTATTCCGCTGAACAAGGAGCATGATGTTGTACTAAACCAGCTTGGCGTACCTCATGGCTGGATGACACCTTGCTTTATCAGAATCGGCCATCCGAAAGAGGATGCACTTGTTTTGGAACAGTACATCGCTGATCCTGAAGGACATCTGCATATGGGAGCGTGGTAATATGGAATCTCCGATTGTGAATGAAATACAAGTGAAAAGTGTACTATCAAAATCCAATCTACCTGTATGCGAGTATTCCGTAAACCCCTATGTGGGCTGCACTCATACCTGTAAATATTGCTATGCCAGCTTTATGAAGCGGTTTACAAACCACCTTGAGCCGTGGGGAGATTTTTTGGATGTGAAATATTGGGCGGAGATTAAGAATCCGCAAAAATACGCCGGAAAGAACTTTTTATAGGCTCAGTTACCGATCCGTACAATCCGCAGGAGAAAATATATGAGCGCACTCGTGCGCTTCTGCTCCAGCTTCAGGGCAGCGGGGCGAAGCTCAGCATTGCGACTAAATCCGATTTGATTCTGCGTGATTTGGATTTGATTAAGAGTTTTCCCGACGCCCGTATTTCATGGTCAATCAACACATTGGACGAGGAGTTTAAGGACGATATGGACAAAGCGGTGTCGATAGAACGGCGGCTTAAGACAATGAAAGCATTTCATGACGCCGGAATACGGACGACCTGCTTTATTTCGCCCATTTTTCCGGAAATAACCGATGTGAAGGCGATTATTGAACAGGCAAAGGAACATTGCAATCTGATCTGGCTTGAAAACCTTAATCTGCGGGGCGGATATAAGGCGGTTATTATGGATTATATTGCCGAGAAATACCCGCAGCTTGTACCTCTTTATCAGGCGATTTACATTAAAAATGACCGCAGCTATTGGGTATCGCTGGATACTGAGCTGAAACATTATGCATATGAAATTGAACTTGATTATGTAACCAATGATGATAGTATGGCAAGACCGTTCAACGCACCGCCTGTTATTGTCAATTACTTCTACCATTCCGAAATAAAAAAGTCCGCAAAGAAAGGAGGCAACAATAATGCCTGAATTACCGGAGGTTGAAACAATCAAACGGGTGCTTGAACCTCAGATTAAGGGACTTAAAATTATGAATATAACGGTAGAGAAACCTGAAGTTATATCCCGCCCAACTGCCGATGAATTTTGTAATCTGCTTATCGGACAGCAAATCTCGTCAGTGTCGCGCAGAGGTAAGTTTTTAATTATACATACGGACGGTAGGGACAATATCATTCTCCATTTGAGAATGACAGGCTGTCTGCTTGTAACCCCGACGGACTATCCGCAGGAAAAGCACACCCATGTGATTTTTCATTTGGATAACGGTACGGAGCTTCGTTTTTCCGATACCCGACGGTTTGGGCGTTTTTGGCTGATACGCAAAGATGAAGCGGATACATACAGCGGTATAGACAAACTGGGGCTTGAGCCGTTTGACGACAGCTTGACTGGTGCATATCTGCAATCCCGGTTGGGAAAGCGGAAAAAGACAGTCAAGGAGCGCCTGCTCGATCAAAGTATAGTTGCGGGAATCGGCAACATTTATTCCGATGAGATTTTATTTGCAGCAGGGATTTATCCTGCACGCCCTGCAAACAGTCTGAATGAAAAGGAATGGAAACGCCTTGCTGTAGTAATCCCTAAGCAGCTTCAATTTTTTATTGAAAAGAATGCCCTAACACCGGAAGACTATCTGAAAAGTAAAGGACAGAATTATCGCAACGCACCGTTTTTACAGGTTTACGGTCACGATGGGGATTGCTGTCCAAAATGCGGGGAAAAACTTTGCCGCATTGTCGTTGGCGGCAGAGGCAGCGTATATTGCCCGAATTGTCAAAAAGATTCAGCAGAATAGAAAAAAGATTAAAATGTCTTGGCTTGTCAGACGATATGATAAAAGCTGCTCTTAATAAATAACAGAAACAATAAGTATACAGCCCTATCGGCGCCGTATACTTAATTTTATCGGAACAATGCAATATTGCTCCGTTTTCAGTTAAAGAAACTCATAGGATGAATAATATGCTCGCCCTTCGGATCAAGATCTGACAGCTTCCTGTCGGTCAGCATTATTCCCCTTTGCACCGAGAAATGTCCGAACCTGCTTCTCAGCCCGTCCACAACCGATTCTAATTCCTCCTGCTTTTCAAGCCTTCTCGTTTCAGGCAGCAGGGAAAGCTGCATAAAGTCAACAGGCTCCAGATCGCACGCCCTGACGCTCAGACTGCGGACAGGCTTTCCGTTGGCGTGCTTTTTGTAAAGCGCAAAGGAAAGCTCAAAAATCGACTTAGCCGTCCTGTTGGGTATCTCAAGCTTTCCCTGCCGCTCGATCCATTCAAGCTCGTTGTCTCTTATTCCGAGCTGAACGGTACGGCAGATAAATCCGTATTCCCTTAGCCTTGCAGATACGCTTTCGCATAATACCGTCAGTATGATCCTTATATCCTCGTCGGAGATCAGATCTCTGGGGGCGGTCGTGCTGTTGCCAACAGTCTTGATAAGTGATTTAGCTCCGATATTGGAAACCGGAGAAGTGTCCAGTCCGTTTGCAAACTGCCACAGAACGATTCCCATTTTTCCCAGCCAGAATTTAAGGCTTTCTGGGTTGGCGTTTGCAAGATCGCCTATTGTGGATATTCCCCTGCGTTTAAGCTTGTTATGTGTCGCTCTGCCTACATAAAGAAGCTCTTTCACAGGCAAAGGCCAGACTACCTCCTTAAAACGATCGCATTCAATAACGGTAGTAGCGTCCGGTTTTTTCAGGTCGGAGCCGAGCTTGGCAAAGATCTTGTTGAAGGAAACGCCTACAGAAACTGAAACTCCAAGCTCTGATTTTACTCGTTTTCGTATCTTGTCCGCAATTTCCTCTCCCGAACCGAAAAGTCTTGTGCTGCCTGTAACGTCAAGCCAGCATTCGTCAAGACCGTAAGGCTCTACCTGATCGGTATATTCTGAATATATCTGGCGGACGAGTCTTGAATGCTTCATATACAGCTCATAGTGAGGAGGAACAAAAACTATGCCGGGACATTTCTGCTCCGCCATCCACTTGGGATCGCCTGTCCTGACGTCGCGGCTTTTAGCTTCATAGTTTTTGGCAAGAACTATTCCATGACGAGCTTCAGGATCGCCGAGAACGGCAAGAGGCTTTCCCCTGTATTCAGGATGATAAAGACATTCGACAGAAGCATAGAAATTATTAAGGTCGGAATGAAGAATGATTCTTTTGTTCAAAATATCGCCTCCTGTTACAAACGTGTGTTCTGTATTTATTATAGCACATTTGTTTGCGTTTGTACAGAGGAAATATTTATTTCTTGATTTTAAAACATATTTCATAAATTAATAATTAGCTGAATCAGGTATATAACGGAT
>ENA-OQCO01000399-OQCO01000399.1-human-gut-metagenome-genome-assembly--contig:-NODE-399-length-24149-cov-2.321497_pt1 | contig 24149 bp, 24 predicted proteins | sample MGYA00242500_ERZ504582 | MGnify/ENA primary metagenome ERZ504582 (study PRJEB26092, sample SAMD00036346) | human gut metagenome | host: Homo sapiens | study: EMG produced TPA metagenomics assembly of...
TTGAAATTATCACAGAGAAAGATTATATTTCACACCCTAAGCCAAATGGCTATCGCAGTCTGCACCTGACGATCCGGTTGCCGGTATTCTTTGCAGAAAAAGAGGTCCATGTGCCGGTGGAGATACAACTCCGTACAATCGCGATGGACTTCTGGGCAAGCCTTGAGCATACCATCCGCTATAAGAAAAATCTGCCGATAAATACTGAAATCGAAACTGAACTGAAAGAGTGCGCCGATTCCAGCAGAGAATGGGACAGCAAAATGGAACATCTACTGCACATCTTAACATAATGCGTCGGATATAAAATGAAAAGCACGCACTTATGGGTCGCACTTCTGTTCATCAGCGGCGGTGCTGTTATCGGCACAACGGTTGTAAGCCGAAAGAAAAAGTACAAAAGATAATAAAGCGAATAGGTCTCAAGGCGGCTATCGGAAACGGTAGCCGCCTTTACATTTTTTTGTTACTGTATCCATGATGCCTTGTCTATTGCATTGGATCTCCTTCCTTTGATGATTTTTCACTGAAAGGTTATCGTTGCGCCAAGATACTCGCCGTGGTATAATAAAAGTGAAAGAAATTTGATCACATGAATCAAATTGCCACTTTGGGAAGCGATGCAGCCTTCAGCATCTTTTCCTACGGAGATCGGGTCATTCGCTTCAAAGCACCGTATTCATTAGAGCGATATACCGCCGTTAAGGAATGGGACAATGGGTATCTTGTGGTCATGGCCAAGTACCGCCACACCCCGCATCCCGAGGAGGAATACATTGGCCTCCTCCCGATATTAAACGGTCTGTATATCAAACGCCCAGGAGTTTTTGAAGCCGATCAAGGAGGTCGCGATTGCAAATGGTTGCTATTAAGCAGGTCGCCGATGATGCGGATGTTATCATCTTATAAATACCTACATATATAGATATTCTAAGGAGGTGCGGAGCTGTGACTTTACACCAGCTGCAATACTTCGCGGAGATTGTGCGTCAGCGCAGCTTCACCCGGGCTGCCCGGCAGCTTCATATCAGCCAGCCCGCACTGAGCAAAAGCGTGCGCCTGCTGGAGCAGGAATTTGAAGCCGAATTCATCGACCGAAACGCCAAGGACTTTGCGCTCACCGACAGCGGGGCCTTGTTTTACGAGTACGCGCAAAAGCTGCTGGCTTTTACAGACGCCCAAACCCGGGAGATCCGACAGCGCATTCAAAGCGCCGCCGACACCCTGCACATCGGAATTCCTCCCACCTCCGGCTCCATTTACTATCACACCCTCATCAGCCAGTTTCAGGCGACCTACCCGGATATTGTTCTGCAGATCACGGAGGTACCATCCCGGCGCATCCTCTCCCTTCTGGATGAAGGACAGTTGGACCTGGGTGTGGTACTGGAACCCATATCCCGGGAAGCGTATGTGACCCGGCCGGTGGTGCGGTCGGAGATCGTGGCGGTGGTCTCCCGGGATCACCCGCTGGCTGGCTGCGGAACGATCAGCCTGTCCCGGCTGCGGGATGAGCCTCTACTGATGATCTCGCAGGACTTCATGTTCAGCGGCGTGGTGGAGGGCCTGTGCCGTCAGGCGGGCTTTGCGCCCCAAGTGGCCTTTGAAAGCTCCCAGTGGGATCTGCTCTATGAGATGGCTCTGGATGGCCGGGGCGTAGCTTTCTTCCCAAAAGCGCTTATGGACAAGCATCCCCGGTCAGAGGCCGTATGCTTGCATCTGCAGGACCCTACCGCCCCCTGGATACTGTCTGTGGCGTATCGAAAGGAGCGGTTTCTATCGACCCCTATGCAGCTCTTTTTGGAGCTATGCAAACCATGAGCTCAGAAAACGGTCTCGGTATCGAGACCGTTTTTTGCTTCATAAATTCAAGTTATAGGTAATAAATAACGGGTATTTTACAGGCGAAGCAAAACCGGGTATTCTAAAAGGGACAAAACCCGATAAATTCTGCCAAGCAGGGAAAGGATCGCTTATGAACAGATATCAGGAAGAATATAACCGCAAAAAAATGTCCGCCCGGCAGGTGCTGGAGAACATTCAGAGCCGAGACTTTGTTTTCACACCCATGGCCGCCTCCTGCCCGGACGCACTGATGGGTGAGCTGCAGCATCTTAAGGACACCGGTGTAAAAGATGTCATTCTGCAGAGCTGCATCCCCTCGGTGGACTATCCCGTGTTTCACGACCCGGAAATGAAGGCTGTCATGGCACACCACGCTGGTTCTTCACCGCAGGTCTGCGCAAGGCCAACGCCCAGCGTCTGGTAAGTGCCGTACCTCAGCACTCCACCAGCATCCTGCGCAAGACTCTGGATCGCATCCGCTATGAAGGCCGCCGCCCGGTGCTGCTTACAACCGTATCTCCCATGGACGCACGGGGCTATATGTCCCTTTCCATCAGCTCCATCTACGAAATGGATGTGGTGCGGGCCGGAGCTGTCCTTCTTGTGGAGGTAAACCCCAACTACCCCCGCACCTTCGGTGACACCATGGTGCACATCTCTCAGGTAACGGCACTGGTAGAGTCTGACCGTCCCATTCTCTGCGTAGACCCCGCCCCCTATACGGAGGTAGATGCCACCATCGGCAAATATGTGGCCTCCCTGGTAGAGGACGGCTCAACCATCCAGCTGGGCATCGGCAACATTCCCAACGCCGTTGCCAATGAGCTGAAGTCCAAAAAGCATCTGGGCATCCACACAGAGATGTTCACCGAAACCATGGTGGACCTTATTGAGTGCGGTGCCGTGGACAACACCCAAAAGGGCTTTAATGACGGCGTAAGTATATGCTCCTTCACTATGGGCAGCCGCCGCCTGTATGACTTTTTAGATGATAACCCCATGGTGCTTTTCAAGTCCAGCAGCTACTCCAATGACCCCTACACCATCGGCCGCAACAATAAATTCGTGTCCATCAATGCCACGCTGGAGATGGATCTAACCGGTCAGGCTGCCAGCGAATCCGTGGGCCCGGTGCAGTTCTCCGGCTCCGGCGGCCAGGCCGAGACCATTCAGGGCGCACAAATGTCCCCCGGCGGCAAGTCCATTCTTGCCATGCACTCCACTTACACAGATCGGGACGGTAAGCTCCATTCCAAGATTGTCCCCATGCTGACACCCGGCGCTGCCGTGACCACCTCCCGCAATGATGTGGACTATGTGGTCACCGAGTATGGCATTGCCTGGCTTCGGGGGCTGACTATCGCTGAGCGTGTGCAGGCGCTCACAAAAATCGCCCACCCAGACTTCCGAGCCTGGCTGCTGGAGGAAGCGGAGAAGAATCATATCTGGTGATTTACCCCTCTATACCAAGACAAGACCCGGTGCTTCGGCACCGGGTCTTGTCTATAAAAGAGAGTGAAATCAAACGATTCAGTTGGCTGTCCAACCGCCGTCGATAGGCAAAGCGATGCCGGTAATGGACGCTGCCGCGTCGGAGCAAAGAAACTTCACAATAGCGCCGATATTTTCCGCCGGGACCATCTTCTTAATGGCCGCCTTGGAGAGCATGATATCGGAAATGACCTTTTCCTCGGGGATGCCGTGGGTCTGAGCCTGCGCTGCGATCTGCTTTTCCACAAGGGGAGTCATAACATAGGCAGGGCAGATGGCATTGCAGGTGATGCCCTGGGGGCCACCCTCCATGGCTGCCGTCTTGGTAAAGCCGACGAGCCCGTGCTTGGCGGACACATAGGCGCTCTTGAATTCCGAGGCCACCAAGCCGTGGATAGAGCTCATATTGATAATGCGTCCCCAGCCCTTTTCCTTCATATAGGGCCAGCAGTACCGTGTCAGCAGGAAAGGTGCTGTGAGCATAAGGCTGATGATGAAGTCCCACTGGTCCTCCGGGAACTCCTCAATGGGACACACATGCTGCACGCCCGCCACATTGGCCAGAATGTCCACACCGCCGAAACGCTCCACGGTAAACTCCACCAGGCGGCGGCAATCCTCCCGCCGTGTCAGGTTCCCCACAAAGGGTACGCCGCCCAGCTCGCGGGCAGACTCAATGAGCAGAGCCTCGTTCACATCGGCCATGACGACCTGCGCGCCCTCTTGACGCAGCGCCTGAGCCACCGCATAGCCGATACCGCTGGCAGCGCCGGTAACAATAGCAGTCTTTTCAAATAACATATGTATTCCTCCTGTGTTCAGAGAATAAATTTCTGCAGCAGAGCCACCACCCGATCCTCGTGATCCAACATACAGCCGTGGCCGCTGCCGGAGATCAGCTGCTCCTCGTACCGGCCGCCAACTGCGCGATACCGCTCCAGCACATACCGCATCTGTTCTACCATGGGTTGAGGGGGGAATTGATCCGCTCCGGGATAGCCGGGCAGGACTCCCATTTGCCCCAATACCGCCACATCACATACACTGTGATCGGATACCATCACATCCTTGTCGCCCCGAATCCACAGAATAGGCATTTGGGGCTGTACATCCGCCAGGGCGGAAAGGTTGCAGTATTGCACGGACATTGTGTTGGACACGCCCTTGGCGCCGCTCTTAGCGTATGGCCATTGGGCGCAGGGAATGCTGTCGCCCTGGCACATATCATCTCCCGTCTTGCACAGGAGTATAGAGTCAATGTATTTTTCCCGCTGCGCTTCCGGGAGCTTATACCCGGCGGCCACATACACACTGTCAATGACCTGACCGGGCAGAGTGCGGTCACCAGTGCGGATAGCCTGCAGCAAGGCTTGGTTTGTGCAGGCCGCCCCGCTGCCCAGTCCCGCAGGCTCCACCGGAGCGCCCGCCTCCCCGTAGCTGCCGCCAAAGCCGAAGGGCGAAAGCGGTGCCTGGAGGATCAGGCTCTGCACCTGCCGGGGGTGGTCAATGGCATACTGCATAGCCACACCTCCACCCATGGACCAGCCGAAAAGATGAAAGCGATCCCAGCCCACAGCATGCAAAAACTCGGCAATATCGTCGGAAAAATCCCGCATTCCCCGGGTGGCGTCAATGGGCAGAGCAGAGGAATGGCCAAAGCAGCGGAAGTCCGGTGCCAGCATTTCAAAATCATCTGCCAAACGCTCCATCAGATGCTCATAGAAAACAGCGGAAGAAACATTGCCGTGGAGCAGCAGCAGTCGAGGCTTACCGGGTGTGCCGGCCGAAAGATAAGCCGTGGTAAGCCGTGGCGTTGTAATTGTATGATAGGATAAACTCATAGCTTCGTTCCTCAGATGTCAAACTTCACTTGCGGCAGCCCCGCAAAGCCCGCAATAAGCGAGGTAAACAGCGCAGGCTGCTCGTACATGGAGGCATGACCGCAATTCGGCAGGATCACATGATGGCAGTCCTTTATATGGGCGGCCAAATACTCCTGCTCCTTCAGGGGGGTGAGATAATCCTCTTGGCAGGACACCACCAAAGTGGGACACCGCACCTGATCCAGTCTGTCCCGCAGATCATAGCTTTCGGAGCTGTCCGTCAGGCGACGCATGGCGCCGATAAAATCCGGATTTTCAAACAGCGGGATCAACAATTTTTTCCGGTTTTCCATCCACGCATGGCGCTTAGTATAAAAGTCCGGCGAATAGATCACCGGAATAGCGGTGTGATAATACGCTTCACCGCTGCCGGAAGCCAAATTCCATGCCCGGCCAATATCTCCCAGCCACCAGCCGGTAGCGGCCGTGGCGTTGAGGAGAATCAGGCGGTCGGTCATTTCCGGATAGGTAACAGCAAATTCCAGCGCTACCTCACTGCCGTAGGAAATGCCCGCCACGCAGGCGCTTTGCAGGTTTAAATGCTCCAACAGTCTCCGAACCACCTGCACCTGGATGCCGTGGTCGTAGGTCTGGCCCACCATTTTTTCGCTCTTTCCCTGATCCAGAAAATCCACCAGGATCAGTCGATTGTTTGCGGACAAGGCCTCAACAAAGGGCTGCCAGCTTACGCAGGACATCATGATGCCGTTGAGCAGGACCAGGGGCCTGCCTTGGCCATGGGATTCAAAATAGATGTGTCTGCCGTCCATTTCAAATGTAGGCATAAGGGACACCATCCTTTCATTTTCCGGTCAGCGGGCACCTGCATGGCGGCCGCTGACCTCAATAATATGTCGCTTACTTGGTGGCAGCCACCACATCCGCCAGAGACAGGATGGGGCTCACGGGCGTCAGGGCATATACCCCGGCGTCATTCTTGCTCAGGCTCACGCAGTTCAGTGCCAGAGCGGTAACGCCCAAACGGTCGCCGCCGGCATAGCTGATGGTTCCGCCCATGGGGATGGAGAACTCGGTCTCCTCCATGATTTTGGCAAAGTTGGCATAGTTCAGCTCCAGGCCCGCCTTATCCACAGCCTGCAAAGCCTGCACGAAGATGCTGCCGGCAATGTATCCGGCCATGGCATAGGAGTTCAGTGCGTAGGTACTGCCGGACTCGCCGTTGGCAAGCTCCCAAGCGCTCATGGCGGTATAGAAAGTGGTATAATCGGCCATACCTGCCTCGGTGGTTACATCCAGCCAGGCGGTGCAATAAACCATACGGCTGTCGGTGATGGCACCACTGTCCACAAAAGCACCCAGGGTAGTGGCAGAAGCGTTAACATAAGAGGTGACTACATTCACATTGTAGTTCACATCCCGCATGGTGTTCATCAGCGTAGCCAGGGGGTTCTGATTCATACAGGCGATCACCACATCACACCCGGCGTTTTTCAGCACATTCACAGCAGCGGAGAAATCGGTGGCGGACGTCTCCACCTCCTGCACGGTCAGCTGGGCCTTCAGGTCCTCGTTCTCACGCTTCACGCCTGCCAACAGACCGGCGCCTGCGTCATCGGTGGTGGCAATGACACCCACCTTGGTGCCGCCCAGACCCATGCCGTTCGCCTTGGGGGCAACAGCCCGGGCCAGCAGCACACGGCCCTCAGCGCTGTAAATGGGCTGTACGGAGTAGATGACCGCATCATTGCCCTTGGCGCCTTCCTGATACAGATCGTCAATGCCGGTGGCGGCATAGACCATCGGGACACCCTTTTCCTTCAGATAATCCAAGGTTGCGCCCACGGTATTGGTGCCGAAGTGACCCACAATGGCGAACACCTTATCGGTTTCCACCAGCTGCTTGGTGTAGGTCATGCCCTGCGCACCATCAAAGCCATCGTCATAGTGCTTGAGGACAATGCTCTTGCCCTGGAAGCCGCCGGCATCGTTATAGGCCTTGAAGGCAGCCTCCATGCCGGCATTGAAGGGTACGCCCACGGTGGCGTAGGCGCCGGTGGTGGCGGCGGTGTTGCCCACAAGGATGGTGTCGTCGCTGACACCCTGCACCTCTACAAAGGGCTTATAATCGCCGTTGGAATCGTCGCTCTTGCTGCCGCAGCCCACCAGAAGGGTGCACAGCATCGCTGCTGCCAGTAGCAGGGAAAGAAACTTTTTCATGGTTCATTCTCCTTTTTTGTTTTTATATGCTCAAGCTCTTTTCAGAGCGGTAAGCCGTTTATTTTTTATTGCCCAAATAGGCTTCAATAAGTCGCTCGTCCCGGACCAGCTGGCTGGCAGGGCCGTGCATACTGATCTTGCCCAGCTCCAGCACATAGCCGTAATCCGCAATTTTCAGCGTGGCCAAAGCGTTTTGCTCCACCATGAGGATGGTCGTCCCCTCGGATCGGATGGCCTGGAGGGTCTTAAAAATATCCTGAATGATCAGCGGAGCCAGACCCAAGGAGGGTTCATCCAGCAGCAGAATCTCCGGGTCCGCCATCAGCGCCCGGCCAATGGCCAGCATCTGCTGCTCACCGCCGGAGAGGGTTCCCGCCTGCTGGCGCCGCCCGCTCCCTCAAAATGGGAAACAGTTCCTGCACTCGATCCATGTTTTTCTGATACTGCTTGGCACTTTTGATGCAATAGGCTCCGGCCTTGAGGTTTTCCTCCACGGTCAGTCCGGCAAAGATCAGCCGGCCCTCCGGAGACATATTCACGCCCATACGGGCGGTTTTGTATCCTCGCTGGCCCAATATCTCCGTCTCACCCAGATGAACGGAGCCATACGCCTTTACCATACCGGTGATGGCCCGGAGTGTGGTGGTCTTTCCTGCGCCGTTGGCTCCCAGCAGCGCCACAAGGGTCCCCTTCTCCACATCCAGATCAATTCCCTTTACTGCCTGAATGGGTCCGTAATTGACCTGGAGGTTTCTGACTTCCAGCAGCGCCATTACTTCTCCACCTCCTCATCGCTCTCACCCAAATACGCTTTCTGTACCTGCGGATCCTTCTGAATCTCCTCCGGCGTCCCGATTGCCAGGAGCTTCCCGAAGGAAATGGCACATACGGTCTGACAAATGTTCATCACAAGTCCCATGTCATGCTCTACCAGCAAAATGGTGCAGCCCATGGTATCCCGGATGCGGCGAATCAGCTCCGCCAGCTCCAAAGTTTCCGTGTCGTTCAGACCTGCGGCAGGCTCGTCCAATATAATCAGCTGGGGGTCGCACATCAGTGTGCGTGCGATCTCGATTTTCTTCAGGATTCCGTAGGGCAGGCCTGCGGCATACCAATCTCTGTACTCCGTAAGGCCCATGAATTCCAGCACACGGAGGGCCTTCTCCCTTATAATGCGCTCCTGCTTCTTCAGCGTCGGCAGGTGTAGAGCCTGAGACAAAATCCCCGCCGTAAACTGCCGATGCCCCGCAATAAGCAGGTTATCCAGTACGGAGACCTCCCGAATCACCTCCACATTTTGAAAGGTGCGGACGATACCCTGCAGTACCACATCGTGTACCTTTTCCTCCGGCAAGGAGATGACCTCGCCTGCCTTGTTTTCAAACAGCAGTGTGCCGGAGGTAGGCTTATAAAACTGGGTGATACAGTTGAACACAGTGGTTTTACCTGCACCGTTGGGACCGATGAGGCCGAAAATTTCACCCTTTTTCACATCAAAGGAAAGGCCGTCTACAGCGTGGACACCACCGAAATACATACACAGATCCTGCACTCGCAGCACCACGCCCTCCGGCAGCCCCGGTCTGTCAGCCGGAGTGAGCTGCAGTTTTCCCAAGGCGTCTGAGAGCTTTTGGATCTTGCTATCCTCCGCTTGCCGGATCGTTTCCATCTGCTTCTGTGCCGCCTTCTCCTGCTCTGCCCGAAATGCATCTACCTTCCGCTCAATATCGGAAACAGCCGCTTCCCGCTCTGCCCCGTCACCGGGCATATCCGTCAACTGGGCACTGATCTCCCGCTGTAATCGGCAGCTGTACTGATTCCGAAGCTCCTCATGCTCCTTTTGCAGCTGCTGTAGCTTCTCCTCCTCTCGCTCTGCACAGGTAGGATCCTTCGAGATAGCCTTAGCTGCCCGGGTGGAGGCCTGCTTACGAACAAATGCCATGTCGGCATCGAATTGCGCCATGCGGCTGTCGAACACGATCTTGCCGGCCTCCTCCGCCGGAATCCAATCGGGATGCGCGGTATACAGCTCCCGCATAAGCTGTGTGCGGTAAGCGTCCGTTTTTTTCCGGGCCTGCTCCTGACAGTCCCGCAGGAGAATGTCCCTGTAGTCCTTTTCGGCGCAGAGCATGGTTTTTCTGCACATCATTTTTCTGTACGCTCTGTCAGTTCTGGCCATAACCATCCACCCTCCTTTGCGTATTGGCAGCGAATTTTGCTGTTTTTCTCTTTTGCATAAGGTTCCCCATCATTTGAGCTATGCCGCCGGGGAAGAACATTACAATGAGGATGATAAGCAGACCCGTAATCATGGTGATGAACGCCGGGTTCTCCACGAAGAAGGGAATCTTGCTCAGGAGCGTTGACTGCAGTCCGTAGATGATGAACACCCCGAAAGTGGTGCCCCATAGAGACTTGGCTCCGCCGATGACCACAGCGCCTAAAATGTTCAGGGAGGTTGCCATGCTCAGCAGCGTGGAGGTAGAGGTAGTCATGTTCCGCAGGAGCATCATGTACATAAGTCCCGCAATAGCGGCATACACCGTGGAGATCACGAAGGCCAGCACACGGTACTTCATCAGATTAATACCCATGGCTTGGGCGGCGGAGGTGCTGTTTTTCACCGACAGCAGAGCCCGGCCGATAGGGCTGCGGATAAGGTTGGAGGTAATGAACAGCAGCAGGACAAACAGCGCCAGGATCAGCAGATACACCTGCTCCTCTCCGATCTTTACACCGAAGAGCCGCACCTTGGACATATCCAGCTTGATAGAGGATTTCAGAGAAATGAAGGTGTTGCGCAGAATTTCCGAGAGACCCAGCGTCAGGATTGCCAGATAAATTCCCTCGATCCGCAGGGAGATAAAGCCTACCAGCACGCCGCTGAACAGACTTATCATCACCGTAACGATAAAGGCGATGCCGAAAGGTGCTCCGTATACCTGCATGAAATAGTAGGCAATGTATGCGCCGATCCCTACAAACCCCGCCGTGCCCAGGAAGCCAGACCGGAGTAGCCCATGAGCAGGCAGAAGCCAATGGCCATAATGGCATAAATCATGGTGTTTCCCACGGCAAAGACGAAGGAGCTGGTCAGAACGCCCAGCTGCGCCAGCAGCGGAAAAACGCCCAATATCACGCCAAAAATCAAATATTGGGTCCCGGGAACTGCCAACAGCTTCTTTACCTTTTCTCCGGCGCTCACCTTGCCGCAATCGGCGTAAACCAGATTCAGATATTCCTTCTTAACATTCAAGTCCGTCATAATCACACCTTCTTTACCACTTTCTTCCCAAACAGGCCCTGGGGCTTGAGGAGGATGATGGCCAGCAGAAGGACATACACAATGACCATCTGCCAGCGGCTGATGTCATAAAAGGCAGGGAAATTCGCCAAAAAGCCCACGCAGTTGGACAGAACCGGGATCAGAACCGCTCCTACAATGGGGCCGTAGAAGGTGGCAAATCCCCCCAGAATGCAGGCAAGGAATGCGTTGACCTGGATGGTACCCATAAAAGAGGTGCTGATCATGGCACCGCCGCCGGCATACATCACGGCGGCCAGCACGCCTAACGCACAGGCCAGTGCCCAGGAGATGGCCGTGATGACATGGGTATTGATCCCCATAAGCTCGGCGGTAAACTCACTGGAGGCTGTGCAGCGGACACCCAGACCCCACTTGCTGTATTTCAGCAGCAGGAACAGGGCTGCCAGCACCACGGCGGTAATAGCGGCACAGATCAGCGCATGTTTTGTCAGCACGATCTCCCCGCCAAAGGCACGAAGCACCACATTAGACTCCACACCTGCCTTGGTGGTATTATAAAAGGATTCAAAGGGAATGAACTCAGGATTGCCGAACACCAGCGGAATGCCGCCGTAGAACAGGGACACAAATCCCATGGTGATAATCTGTTTTCCCAGCTCTCCCACATGGCGTCCCTTGCGGAACACCATCAGGTCGATAAAAAGGCCGATAACGACACCCACGATCATGCCGGGCAGCACGCCCAGGTAAACCGGGACCCCCCACCGGTTCAGACATTCTGCCACTACATAGCAGCCAAAGGCTGCGATAGATCCCTGGGCAAAATTGGCCGTGGTGGATGTCCGAAAAATAATGGTTACAGAGAACGCCGACAGCGCCGTCACGCATATACTCAGCAGCGATCCGCAAACCGTAGACAAAAATGCGGCAAACATGAGTGCGCTCCTCCTTTTTCTTTATGCGGTGAATTATAGTTCACCTATTGTGGCTTTATAATATATTGTATATGGCGTTTTTGTCAATATCAATTTAACGACATTGTGAATTTTTTAATTTTTACACAAATTTTTTGTCAAGTAATTGCATAATATGACAAATAATTCAAGTGAATTGGAGTTTATGTATTTTGCTTGTTTTTTTAGGTTATTTTGTTGACATCAGCCTCAAAACACGCTATCCTATACACAGCTTTACACAGATAAGGAGCATAGCCAATGAACAGCAAGCTGGACTTGGTAGTAGTTATCCCAGAAAGCGAAGAAGGCCGCCGCAGTTTTGATCGATTGGTCAAGGCCGCTGAGGACCTTTTCAGCCAGCAAGGGTATCGCAGTACCACCATCAAGGATATCGCCCAAAGCGCCGGACTGTCCGTGGGGGCGTTTTACATTTATTTCCGCAGTAAGTATCAAATATATGTCTATATTATGCAAAGCTTTGCCCTCCGCCTTCAGAACTATCTGGATTCCCGGGCCGGAAAGATCACCGGAGATCTCATTGAGCGCCAGGTGGAGTACATTATGGAGTTCATTGGCTTTGCCTATAAAAATCCCGCCTGCTATAACTTGATTTTTGAGTCCCTGTACATTGACCGGGATCTTTTCCTGCAATATTACTACCAGTACGCCCAGCGATATGTGCCTGCGCTGACCAAAAGCCGCGCCCTGCCCGAAGGAATGGACCCTATGCTCTGGTCCTTCATCAACATGGGTATCGGCAATTTCATCGGCCTGAAGGTGCTGGCAGAAAACGACGCCGGCCCAGAGCAGATGGAAAAGATACGCCAAACTCTGCGCATCCTTCTGCGGTCAGGATTGTCAAAAGCCGAGGAGGAGTAAATCCCCCCTGTCCGACCATTGCCGGTCGTAAATCTTTCGCTCTCACGCAGTTGGCCAATACCGTCAAATGATCGTTGAGAATCCTTTTCCGATCGCATATGCGGTTCCGCCTTTTTCCGCAGAATCTTTTATCACAAGTATTAGCCCACTCCTAATTATTTGGCTTGTTTCCCCTCCAGTTTTCGGCACGCTTAAAGGATAACTGTTTATTGGGCGTGGACCAATTTCTTCCCGGCCTCCGCGGATCAATTATAGCTCGTCCACGATAGATCCTCCCTATGACATACAAAAACGCCCCATTTATTGCTTGTTTCGGTTGGACGGCTTAGGCTTGTCAGGGATCGCCTCATCCGCCTTGGGTGGGCGACCCCTGCGAGCCCCAACCAATTTTTCCGCTTTCTGGTTTTCAGTCATAGTCTTTTATGCTTTCGGCGGACTGCCACGGCACAGCTTTTTCGGCTTCTATAATTGGAAGTAACATGGCTTTTCACTGAATGGAAAGCGAAGCTGACTCGGGCTGGGGCGGTCTGTGTAAAACGATAATTTTTTGAAAATAATCTTGACAAATATTGTCAAGATTGATATGATGGGAATAACAAGCAAGCGAAAAGAGGATACGGAGCATGATTATCACCAAAGAGACGGACTACGCGATGCGCATTTTGCGGGTGCTGCTGGACGGGGAGAAGCATTCGGTGGCCGAGATGTCAGAAACGGAATTGATCCCCACTCAGTTTGCCTACCAGATCCTGCGCAAGCTCTCCGCCGGCAATTTGGTGCGGGTGAGCCGCGGCGCCCTTGGGGGCTGCGAGCTGTCCTGCGATTTGGACGCGACCTCCCTCTACGATCTCATGGGGGTCATGGGGGAGCGGGGCGTCCTGCGTGCCTGCATGGAGCCGGGATATGAGTGCCGCTGGCAGGGCGAGCACGGGCGGTGCGCCATCCACTATCAGCTGGCGGACTTGCAGCGAAAGCAGGACGAGGCGTTCCGCGCCGTGAGCCTGCGCAAGCTGCTGGCCGGCGGATCCGATCCCCAAGATACAAGCGAGCTGTAAAATTTTAAGAGGAGGTACCCGTATGCTGTTTCAAACCACGGCGGCGCACGAAGAGCTGCGCGCGAAGATCCGGAGCTTTGCGGAGGAGGAGATCAAGCCCCTCGCGTTTATGATGGATCAGAACAATGAGTTTCCCGAGGAGGCTGTCAAGAAGCTGGGTAAGCTGGGCTGGATGGGCATTCCCTTCCCCAAGGAGTACGGCGGTGCCGGTCTGGACGCCCTGAGCTACGCCATCGCGGTGGAGGAGCTGGCCCGTGTGGACGGCGGTGCGGGCGTCATCCTCTCCGCCCATGTCTCCCTCGGCTCATGGCCTATTTTCGCCTACGGCACCGAGGAGCAGAAGAAGAAATATCTGGTCCCGCTGGCCAAGGGCGAGAAGATCGGCGCCTTCGGTCTCACGGAGCCCAACGCCGGATCCGACGCCGGCGGCACGGAGACCACGGCGCTGGATAAGGGGGACTACTACCTCCTCAACGGCGGCAAGATCTTCATCACCAACGCTCCCAAGGCGGACACCTATGTGGTTTTCGCCGTCACCACGCCGGACATCGGCACCCGGGGCATCTCCGCTTTCATCGTGGAGAAGGGCTGGAAGGGCTTTGAGTTCGGCGACCACTATGACAAGATGGGTATTCGCTCCTCCTCCACGGCGGAGCTGATCTTCAACGACGTGAAGGTTCCCAAGGAAAACCTATTGGGCAAGGAGGGCGAGGGCTTCAAGATTGCCATGTCCACGCTGGACGGCGGGCGCATCGGCATCGCCGCGCAGGCGCTGGGCATCGCCCAGGGCGCGTTTGAGCACGCGTTGAGCTATTCCAAGGAGCGCGTCCAGTTCGGCAAGCCCATCGCGGCCCAGCAGAGCATCGCCTTCAAGCTGGCGGATATGGCCACCAAGCTGCGCTGCGCCCGGTTCCTCATCTACTCCGCGGCGGAGCTGAAGGAGCAGCACGCGCCTTACGGCATGGAGTCCGCCATGGCGAAGATGTACGCCTCGGACATCGCGCTGGAGGTCACCAACGATGCCTTGCAGATCCACGGCGGCAGCGGCTTCCTCAAGGGCATGGAGGTGGAACGGGCCTACCGCGACGCCAAGATCACCACCATCTACGAGGGCACTAACGAGATCCAGCGGGTGGTCATCGCCTCCCATCTCATCGGCAGGCTGGGCAAGAGCTCCGGCGGCGAGAGCCGTTCGGCGGCCAAGAAACCCGCGCCCATCACCGGCATTCGCAAAAAGACCATCTTCCGGGAGGGGGATGCTGCCCAGCAGGTGGCCGACCTTGTGGCGGCGCTGAAGAAGGACGGTCACGACTTCTCCGTGGGCATCCCCATGGATACGCCCATCCCGCAGGCGGAACGGGTGGTCTCCGCGGGCAAGGGCATCGGGGAGAAAAAGAACATGAAACTGGTAGAGGCGCTGGCCAAGGCCGCCGGCGCGGCCATCGGTTCTTCCCGCCCTGTGGCGGAGACCCTCAAATATCTGCCGCTGAACCGCTATGTGGGTATGTCCGGGCAGAAGTTTACCGGCAATCTGTACATCGCCTGCGGCATCTCCGGCGCGTCGCAGCACCTTAAGGGCATCAAGGACGCCTCCACCATCGTGGCCATCAATAAGAACGGTAACGCGCCTATCTTCAAGAACTGCGACTACGGCATCGTGGGCGATGTGGAGGAGATCCTGCCCCTGCTCACCGCTGCGCTGGATAGCGGCGAAAAGCTGCCCGCGCCGCCCATGGTAAAGATGAAGCGGCCCATGCCGCCGAAGCCCGCCCCCATCGGCGACCGCTACGTCTGCAGCGGCTGCGGCTACGAGTATGTGCCGGAGTTGGGCGACGAGGACGGCGAGATCGCGCCCGGTACGCTCTTTGAGCAGCTTCCCGCCGAGTGGGTGTGTCCCGAGTGCGCGGAGACGAAGGATCAATTTGTAAAGGCTTGAGCCGTGAAGGAGGTAAGATAAGATGTATTGCGTGCGTAAAGTAACGAACGACCTCTACTGGGTGGGCGCCAACGACCATCGCCTGGCCCTGTTTGAAAACTGCTTCCCCATTCCACGGGGCGTAAGCTACAACTCCTACTGCCTGCTGGATGAAAAGACGGTGCTCTTTGACACGGTGGACTGGTCTGCCTGCCGCCAGCTTTTGGAAAATCTGGCGTATGTGCTGGATGGCCGCGAGCTGGACTACCTGCTGGTCAACCATCTGGAGCCGGATCACGCCGCCTGCATCGAGGAGATCCTGCTGCGCCATCCCAAGGTGAAGCTGATCTCCAACGAGAAGGCATTCATGCTCATGCGGCAGTTCGGCTTCCATGTGGACGGACATGAGTGCATCGAGGTGAAGGAGGGCGACACCTTCTCCTTCGGCAAGCACACCGTCACCTTTGTGGGAGCGCCTATGGTTCACTGGCCGGAGGCCATGGTGACCCTCGACGTTACCGACGGCGTCCTCTTTTCCGCCGACGCCTTCGGCACCTTCGGCGCGCTGGACGGCAAGCTGTTTGCCGACGAGGTGGACTTCGAGCGGGACTGGCTGGACGACGCCCGCCGCTACCTCGCCAACATCGTGGGCAAGTACGGCCCCCACATCCAGCTCCTGCTGAAAAAGGCCGGCGGCGTTTTGGATCAGATCAAGTACATCTGCCCGCTCCACGGCCCCGTGTGGCGCAAGGATCTGGGCTGGTTCATCGAAAAGTACGACACATGGAGCCGCTATGCCCCTGAGACCCAGGGCGTGCTCATCGTCTACGCCTCTATGTACGGCAACACGGAGAACGCGGCGCAGGCGCTGGCGGCGTCGCTCTGCGATAAGGGCATGAGCAAGGTGGCGATGTACGATGTGTCCTCCACTCATGTCTCCCAGCTGATCTCCGAGGCGTTTAAGTACAGTCACATTGTCCTGGCCTCTGTGACCTACAACCTCGGCATCTACCCTGCCATGCATGACTTCCTCATGGATATGAAGGCACTGAATCTGCAAAACCGCACCTTTGCCATCATTGAAAACGGCTCATGGGCGGTGAAGTCCGGTGACCTCATGCAGAAATTCGTCAACAATGAGCTTAAGAACATGACGGTGCTCAACGAGCGGCTCAGCCTCGCCTCGTCCATGGGCACGGACAAGTGCACTGAGCTGGAAGCACTGGCGGATGCCATTCTGGAATCCATGAAGTGACCGGCAGGGAAGTCAAAACCAAGACAACAGACAACAAACAGTCCCGCCGCGTCGGCTGCAGAAAAACCGGCTTTCAAAAACAGAGCGGGCAAGCGTGATACTGCGCTTGCCCGCTCTTTGCCCAAAAGGACATGAGAAGTGACCGGAGAAGATGAGAGGATCGAAATGGAGATCAGAAAACGAAACGGGAAGTCTGTTCCCTTTCAACAGGAGAAAATTTTCAACGCCATGAAAAAAGCGTTTGATGGACAGGGGTTGGAGATCGGGAGCAGAGAACTGAATGATATCCTCGCCGCCGTTCTCGACAACCTCGCCGCCGCAGCGCCGCTCACCGTGGAGCGTGTGCAGGACGAGGTGGAGCGGACGCTCATGGAGCGCGGACACTATGAGGTGGCCAAGGCGTACATCCTCTATCGCGAAAAGCGGTCTGCGCTGCGCCGCGTCCGGCATACCATCGCGCAGACGGTGGGGGATAACTCGCTTGACGAGGTGCTGCGCCGTATCCAGATGGATTTTACCGAGGAAATCTACTCCCTCGCGGCGCTTCAAATGAAGTTTGAGAGCTTCTGTCGCCCGGGCATGACGGAGGATGAGCGGGCTGAGGCACTGACCAAGGCAGCGGTAGAGCTGACTACGGCAGAGGCACCCAAGTGGGAGTTCATCGCGGCGCGGCTTCTGAACCACTCCTTTCGCTGTCGCAACGCACAGGAATGGGAGGGGCGCGGCATCGGCGACCTCTATGGCAGGCTTCGCTATCTGACGGATAAGGGACTCTACGGTGACTATATTCTTGCCCACTATACCCACGAGGAGATCGCCATGGCGGAGGACTTTCTCTGCCCGGAACGGGACGAGCTGTTCACCTACTCCGGCCTTGACCTGCTGCTCAAACGCTATGTGATCCAGTCACGCAGCCGCGTGCCGCTGGAAACACCGCAGGAGATGTTTTTGGGTATCGCGCTGCATCTTGCTATGAACGAAGGCTCTGACCGCATGGGGTGGGTAAAACGCTTTTACGATATGCTCAGCCGTATGGAGGTCACGATGGCGACACCTACCATGTCCAACGCACGAAAGCCCTACCATCAGCTTTCAAGCTGCTTTGTGGACACTGTGCCGGACAGTCTGGACGGCATCTACCGCTCGCTGGACAACTTCGCAAAGGTCTCTAAATTCGGCGGTGGAATGGGGATGTACTTCGGTAAGGTGCGCGCTGCAGGCAGCACCATCCGCGGCTTTCAAGGGGCGGCGGGCGGTGTTATCCGCTGGATCCGGCTGGTCAACGACACCGCCGTGGCGGTGGATCAGTTGGGGATGCGGCAGGGCGCTGTGGCGGTTTACTTAGACGCATGGCACCGGGATCTGCCGGAATTCCTTCAACTGCGCACCAACAACGGCGACGACCGCATGAAGGCGCATGATGTGTTTCCTGCCGTGTGCTATCCGGATCTCTTTTGGCGACTGGCGGAGGAGAACATAGACGCACCGTGGCATCTCATGTGTCCGCATGAGATCCTCACGGTCAAGGGCTACGCACTGGAGGATTACTGGGGTACGGAATGGGAGAAGCGGTATCTGACTGCGTCAATGACCCGCGCATCGAAAAGCGCAGCGTCACCGTCAAGGACATCGTGCGGCTGGTGCTTCGCTCGGCAGTGGAGACCGGCACGCCCTTCGCTTTCAATCGAGACAGTGTAAATCATATGAACCCAAACGGCCACACGGGAATGATCTATTGCTCCAATCTCTGTACGGAGATCGCGCAGAACATGGCACCCATCGAGCACATCAGCACTGAGGTGCACACGGAGAACGGCGACACAATAGTGGTGACGGCCACACGCCCAGGTGAGTTTGTGGTCTGCAATCTGGCGAGTCTGTCTCTCGGTAATCTGCCGGTGGAGGACGAGGCTATATGGAACGCACGGTGGAAACGGCCATCCGCGCACTGGATAATGTGATCGACCTCAACTTCTACCCGTTGGAATACGCGCGGCTTACCAATCAGAAGTACCGCAGCATCGGCCTGGGCGTCAGCGGCTACCACCACATGCTGGCAAAGCGCGGCATCCGCTGGGAGAGTGATGAGCACCTGGCCTTCACCGACGTGGTGTTCGAGCACATCAACTACGCCGCCGTCAAGGCGGACGTAGCACTGGCACGGGAAAAGGGCCGCTACGCGCTCTTTGAGGGCAGCGACTGGCAGACGGGCGCGTATTTTGAAAAGCGGGGTTATACCTCCGAAAAGTGGCGGGCGCTTGCGGAAACGGTGGCGGTGCAGGGAATGCGCAACGCCTATCTGCTGGCGGTCGCACCGACCTCCAGCACATCTATCCTCTCCGGCACGTCGGCTGGCATAGATCCAATTATGAAGAAATTCTTTTTAGAGGAAAAAAAGGGCAGCATGCTGCCCCGCGTTGCCCCGGAGCTTTCTATGGATACATGGTGGTACTATAAGGCGGCGCATCTAATCGACCAAAGCTGGTCGGTGCGCGCTGCGGGCCTTCGCCAGAGACATATTGACCAGGCGCAGAGCATGAATCTCTATATCACCAATGACTATTCCATGCGTCAGGTGCTCAGACTGTATTTAGAGGCGTGGAGGGTCGGCGTCAAGACCATTTACTATGTCCGCAGCAAGGCCCTTGAAGTCGAGGACTGCGAAAGCTGCTCGTCATAAGGAGGATAGCATGACGGAACTGAAGAAAAAGCCCCTCTTTAACCCGGAGGGCGACCTTGATGTGCGCCTGCGGCGCATGATCGGCGGCAATACCACCAACCTCAACGACTTCAACAATATGAAGTATGCTTGGGTCAGCGACTGGTACCGGCAGGCCATGAACAACTTTTGGATCCCTGAGGAGATCAATCTCTCGCAGGATGTGAAGGACTATCCCCGCCTGCTGTCAGCCGAGCGCAGCGCCTACGATAAAATTCTGAGTTTTCTTGTCTTTTTGGATTCCATTCAGACAGCGAACCTGCCTAATATCGGCGCCTACATTACCGCCAACGAGGTCAATCTCTGCCTGTCCATTCAGGCGTTTCAGGAGTGTGTCCACTCACAGAGCTACAGCTATATGCTCGACACCATCTGTTCCCCCGTGGAGCGCAATGACATCCTCTACCAATGGAAAACGGACGAGCATCTGCTGCGCCGCAACACCTTCATTGGGGACTGCTACAACGAGTTTCAGGAGCGGAAGGACGCTCCCACGCTACTGCGCGTGATGATGGCGAACTATATTTTGGAGGGCATCTATTTTTACAGCGGCTTTATGTTCTTCTACAATCTCTCCCGAAACGGGAAGATGTCCGGCTCGGCGCAGGAGATTCGCTATATCAACCGCGACGAGAACACGCACTTGTGGCTGTTCCGCAATATCATCACGGAGCTGCAAAAGGAGCAGCCGGAGTTATTCACCGCCGAGAGCGTACAAGCGCTGCGCGAGATGATGCGCGAGGGCGTGGAGCAGGAGATCGCATGGGGGCATTATGTGATCGGCGATGACATCCCGGGGCTGAACCGGCAGATGATCAGCGATTACATCCGCTATCTCGGCAACCTCCGCTGGACGAGCCTTGGCTATCCCGCATTGTATCCAGGCTTTGAGAGCGAACCGGAGAGCATGGAATGGGTCAGCCAGTACGCCGACGCCAACATGGTCAAGACCGATTTCTTTGAGGCACGCAGTACCGCCTACGCCAAGAGCACCGCACTGATAGACGATTTATAAGAAAACCAAAGACATCAGAATAGGAGATACTACTATGAATTACAGCGCTATGATTCAAAATCGCAGATCCGTTCACGCATTCCGCGAAAAGGAAGTTCCGAGCGAGGCTATCGGCCAGCTCCGATCCTACTATGAAAAGACCTGCCCCCGTCTTGTCCCGGAGATTGCAACGGAGTTGATCGTCTTGGACAAGGATGCACAGCCGGCGCTGGAGAGCTCAGCGGGCTATAAGCAATTTCTCATCGGAGCACCGCACTACCTGCTCCTTATGTCTGCCCCGCATTCCTATGCGGCCATCAACGCCGGCTACATGATGGAAGATCTCGTCCTCAAGCTGACTGAGTTGGACATTGACACCTGCTGGATGACCTTCACCGACAGCGACAAAATCAAAAAGGCACTGTCTCTCACCACCCCGTTAGAGGTGGCGGCAATCGTTGCCTTTGGCTACGGGGAAAAGACCGCAAAAAAGCTGCGGCTGAATATCCTAAGTATGTCTCAGATCGATGTGCGGGCCGAGCAGCAGTACTACGCGCCCAAAAAGGGCGTGCATGATTTGGTTCACATGGGGAGCTGGAGCAACAAGTCTGGGCTTGACGAGATGATGGACTTCTACGACGATATGCTCTGGCAGTCCTTCTACGCCGCTTCGCTCTCCCCCAGCTATCTCAACCGTCAGCCCTATGGCTTCCTTGTGCAGGATCACAGCATCTATTTGGTGCAGCAGGAGGATGCCTACACCGATAATTTGGATGCCGCATTGGATCTCGGTATTGTCATGCTCCACTTCTCCGCCGTCGCCTCCCAGTGGGCGGGGCAGGTACGCTGGGAGCTTTCACCTGCTGCGCCAGACGGCCTGCCGGAAGGACTTCGCTCCGCTGCAGTGTACCACATGTAACGACTCTGGGGGAAGCAAGGCAACGGTAAAATGCGCGACCGTCGATCCGCGGTTGAGAGTATGTTTCGTTAGAAAAGAAGAACCTATCAGTCAGAGTCTGAGTAAGGAAAATAGGAGGTATTTTTTATATGGCTATCCGAACGGTAACAGATGCCATCCGCTATGTAGGGGTGGATGATAACACATTGGCACTCTTTGAAAACCAGTACCCCGTCCAGCCTATGGGAGTGAGCTACAACTCCTATGTCATTCTGGATGAGAAGATCGCCGTGATGGACAGTGTGGACGCACGGGCGGCGGAGGAATGGCTTTCCAATGTGGCGCGGGTGTTGGAGGGGCGCAGCCCCGACTATCTTGTGGTCACACACATGGAGCCGGATCATTCCGGCAGCCTCATGCGGCTGGCACAAAAGTACCCGGAGATGAAAATCGTGGGAAACGCGAAAACATTTACCCTGATCAAGCAGTTCTTCGGCACAGGTGCATTGTCGGAAGACCGTATGCTGGAGGTTGGCGAAAGAGATACGCTTTCCTTGGGTTTGCACCGGCTGCGCTTTCTGCTGGCGCCGATGGTACACTGGCCGGAGGTGATGGCAGCGTATGAAGAGGAGGAAAAGATCCTGTTCTCGGCGGATGCCTTCGGCCGCTTCGGTTCACTGGAACGGACTGCCCGTGCCCCCTGGGCGCCGCAGGCCCGGCGGTATTATTACAACATCGTCGGAAAGTATGGCGCACAGGTGCAGGCGCTGCTGAAAAAAATCTCCGCGCTGGAGATCAAAACGATCTGCCCGCTCCATGGCCCCATGCTCACAGAAGACTTGGGGGAGTATCTGCGGCTCTATGATCTCTGGTCACAATGGAAACCGGAAGAACCGGAGGGCATCCTGGTCGCTCACGCATCCATCCATGGAAATACCGCATATGCATCGGAGGCCCTCAAGAGCAAGCTGGAGGGAAAAGGTGCGCAAGTCACCATGTGCGATCTGACGGCAACAGACCTTTCCTATGCCGTGACCAGCGCATTCTACTGTGGGAAACTGGTGTTGGCCTGCTCCACTTATGACGGAGGACTGTTCCCTCCCATGAAGGAGTTTTTGGAACATTTACAGACAAAGGGATTCCGAAACCGCCGGATCGGCCTCATGGAAAACGGCTCATGGGCCCCTGCTGCCGCGCGCTGATGCGCGCCGAGTTGGAAAAGATGAAGGAACTCCGACTGTGTGAAACGGAGGTATCACTGCGCGGCGCACTGAACCAAACCAGTGAGGCGCAGATGGATGCTCTGGTGGCTGAGCTCTGCGCGGAATAAGCTGCAACAAACCGCAGCTATTGCAGCGATTCTCGTACAGATGATGGTCTTACTCATCTGCTTTATGTCCCAAGGGCAGAGTACCGTCATCTCAGGTTGAGGTCACGATGTGGTGTGGGGCGAGACCGGAGTCTTGAGAACGCATAAAAACACAGCCGCAGAGTACATCTGTGGCTGTGTTTTGTGTTCAGTTGCTCACTGTTGCGTGGACTGGATATGGAGAGACAACATATCTCCCGATCTTACATGGGTTATCTTATCTGCCATCACTCTGGCAGTTTGCCTTGCAGATATGTCGGCATCCCCACTGCGGTCGTATCCGGCCTGACCTTAAACATGGCTTTTTCAATCTACCTCCCTTATCGGTTTTCCGCGATATATTTCTCCGCCATGTGGACTGCCACTGCGCCGTCCGCCACGGCGGTGACCACCTGACGGAGGGGCTTCGTCCGCACGTCGCCCACGGCGTAAACGCCGGGAATACTGGTTTCCGTGGTCTCTCCGGCCACGATATAGCCGCCGCCGTCCAGCGCCAGTTGACCCACCGCCAGCGCCGTGGCGGGCTGTCGGCCCACGCTGACAAATACGCCGTCGCAGTCCACCACGCTTTCCTCACCGGTGACGGTGTCCCGCAGGCGGACGCCGGTCAGCCTGTCCCCGGAAAGCAGCGCGGAAACGGTGCTGTTCCAACGGAATTCCACGTTTTCGGCCTGTGCCAGCGGCTCGTGATAGATCTTGGTGGCCCGCAGGGTGTCTCTGCGGTGGACGAGGATCACCTTTTTTGCCACGCGGCTGAGAAGGAGGGCATCTGCTGCGGCGGAATTGCCGCCGCCCACCACGACCACCGTTTTGCCCTTGTAAAACATCCCGTCGCAGGCGGCGCAGTAGGCCACGCCCCGGCCCAACAGCTCCGCCTCTCCGGCTACGCCCAGCGTTCTGGGGTCTGCGCCGGTGGCCAGCACCACGGTTTTCCCGCGGAAGATCCCCTCACTGGTTTCCAAGAGCTTGGGAACCGCCGTCAGATCCATGCGGAGGACTTCTGCGTATTCGCTGCGTACCCCGAAGCGCTCCGCCTGCTTTTGCATCTTCTCCGCCAGAGAGAAGCCGTCGATTCCGTCCTCAAAGCCGGGATAGTTGTCGATCTGCTCGGTCAGTGCCATCTGCCCACCGGCGGACAGTTTTTCCAGCACGACGGTGTCCAGCCCCGCCCGTGCCGCGTACAGGGCGGCGGTGTAGCCGCCTGGGCCGCCGCCCACCACGAGCATATCATAAACATGATTGTTGTTCATATCTGAACCCTCCGTTATTTCGACAAGGCTTCCTGAATGAAACGGTCGATCTCTGCCTTTGAGCCGGGTGCGGTGACGGAATCCACGGCCTTTCCGTTTCGGTACAGCACCAGAGTTGGGATGACCGCGATCCCCTCGGCTCCCGCCAGCGCCGGCTGCCTCCGTCAATATTGATCTTGCCGACAACGAGGCTG
>ENA-OQCO01000400-OQCO01000400.1-human-gut-metagenome-genome-assembly--contig:-NODE-400-length-24063-cov-1.206801_pt1 | contig 24063 bp, 33 predicted proteins | sample MGYA00242500_ERZ504582 | MGnify/ENA primary metagenome ERZ504582 (study PRJEB26092, sample SAMD00036346) | human gut metagenome | host: Homo sapiens | study: EMG produced TPA metagenomics assembly of...
TGGCGAGCAGCACCTTTTTGCCCAAGCCCACGCAGAACAGCCGCAGGCCTGGGCGAAGCTCCAGCGTCGCTCGGCGGTTGTCGATCTCGTGCTCGATGTCGGCGTAGCGCACGATGGGGCCGGCCACCAGCTGCGGGAACATGGCGATGTACATGCCGAGGTACAGCGGGTTCTTCTGCACCTTCACCTCGCCGCGGTAGACATCCACCACGTAGGTGATGGCCTGCAGGGTGAAGAACGAGATGCCGATGGGCAGCGCCAGGTTCAGCTCGGCGATGAACTCCTCGCCGATGGCCTTGCGCTTGGCTCGGGCTCGATCACCCCGGCCAGCACTGCGCCTGCGCCGATGTGGCAGCGTGCGCCGACCGTTGCGCGGCCTCCGAGTACCGCGCCCATGTCGATCATGGTGCCCGCGCCCACGCTTGCGCCGATGTTGAGGATGGCGCCCATCATGATGACGGCTCCGTCCCCGATCTCGACCTGCTCTCGAATGATGGCGCCCGGCTCGATCCGGCGTTCAGCCCCTTCGTGTCCAGCATGGGAACGGCGGAATTGCGGCAGGTGCTTTCGATCACAATATCGGCAATGGCGTCCTGCTGCGCCTCGATGGCGGGGCCGATGTCCCGCCAGTCGCCAAATACGATTTTTGCCCCGTCTCCCGCCGGAAAGACTCTTGCATTCGGAAAGCTCGTGGGCGAGCGTTCCCAGAGGTAGACCTTGACCGGCGTTTTTTTCTCGGCAGTGCGGATATATTCGATCAGTTCCGCTGCATTCATATGTGCGCTCCTTTTCATGCTTATTTACTGTAAATTCATCATATCGGATACTTCGATGCAATACAATGCACAGCAATGCGCAGATTATTGCAAAAAATGCTCATTTCTTTGCCACAATGTCAAGTGATGAATTAAGAAAATAAACATACAGCCATCTTCTACACAAAGAAAAATAAATCACTGTCGATTCCAGTGTAGATAAATTTTCTTTTGCCTTCTTCATAAGGAACTCTTCTGTGTTTGTAGGCGGAAAAACATTTACATTCTTGCTCTTGAATACAACTTAAAAAGATGCTACACCTATATATAAGTATCTGCCTGCACTTTCGGCAGATTGATTTTTGCGCATTAGTTAGAGGAAGCTAACCGCAAGGAGGTGTTGACTTATTATTATTTCATACCCTGAGGCTCGTTTTGTTCCCACCGCTGTAAGCATTGCTGCATCAAGTCAGATTATACAGGCGAATAAAACAGCCGATAATCAATATCTCATTCCCCTCATAGATGGTACTATTGAAAACATTGATATTACCGATGGAATATTGTTGACAACATCAGAGTTTGTTTCACAGGAAGATATTGAAATGACAACAACACACGACGATTTGAGCCTGTTTCAGATTTCCTTTTGCATTGATGGCAATATGGAGTGGTCTTACATCAATAACGAGGTTGTTCATCAATTTCAAATTGCGGCACAGCAGAGCCAAGTACGCTATGGAACATTTAAGGAGTGCCGAAGTAGAATAAGCGGAAACAGGAAATTCAAAGGCATCAGCATTACTTTGGATGAAAAAATCTTTGAGCAGATTTTCACCTGTATCAAAATAAGGGGGGCATTATATGATACAAGAAAAACAGCGCCAGTAAGAGTATACACCTACACACCAAACATCAGTAAAATTCTCTCTGAAATCCTTGCTTGCCACTTTTGTGATGAAATGAAAAAGCTCTACCTGCAAGGAAAAATTTTTGAGTTAATTGATGTTTACTGCGACGAGGTTATTTGCAAATCTCCTACAAATGACTTTGGCATCCGTATTAGTGTGGAAGATTACAATGCGCTGTTGAAGGCGCGGGAATTTATTGGTGAAAACTTCGCCCACCCCCTCACAATTCCAATTGTTGCAAAGGCGATTGCTATCAACGAGCAAAAACTAAAGGATGGATTTAAGCGGTGCTTTGGAGTTACAGTTAATGATTATGTTGTAGAAAAACGGCTGGAAGCAGCGATACGATTATTGAAAACTGGAAAACATACTGTGCAGGAAGTGACATGGATGGTGGGGTATTCTCATACGGGATATTTCATCGAGCTTTTTCGGAAGCATTATGGAATATCCCCCGGTGAAATGTTAAAAAAACAACAGATAAGAACTTCATGTAAGTCTGAAAAGACCGCATGAAGTTCTTTCTTTTGTGATATAGGAACTTCCGATAGTGATAACTATGCAGAAAAGCATCGTGCTATACTAATAGCAGTTAGCGTTATCTAACCAAAAAACTCGGAGGTTATTGCTATGAGCAGAACAAATGAAAACAAATTAAAAATGAGGACATTGCGACCATAGGCATCTTTAGCGCACTCCTTTTTGTGGTGACAATGGTAGCAGGAGCTTTGATGGGAATTAGCATGGTGTTGAATATGTATTCCGTTGCGGTTGTTGCCGTTTTATCTGCGCCACTTTATATGCTGATTATGGCAAAAGTACATAAGAAAGGCGCAGTCTTATTGACTTTTGCTATTGTCGGTATTCTATGGGGGCTGTTTGGCGGTATTTTTGTCTTGATTTGGATGTTGGGGTTTGGCGTTGTAGGCGAAGTCCTTGCCAGCAAATCAAAGTATCAGAATTACAAAATGCTTACCGTTTCTTTTGGATTGTATTCAGTTGGATATTATTTAGGTGCCATCGCACCCCTCTATTATTATCCCGCATTTTGGTATGGATTTGACCGTCCAAAGGAAACCGTGGATGCAATGATTGCAGCAGCACATTCTACGGCTGGGCTTGCTGCAATTCCGGTTACATTGATCACAATTGTGATAGGTGCTGTAATTGCAAAGAGAATGTTGAAGAAGCATTTTGAAAAAGCAGGAGTGATTTAATGCACCGCATAGACCCCCGGATAGTGATTATTCAGATTGTGCTTTCAGGGATATGTGCATTTTGGATTTTTAAGCCGTTAGCCATGCTTTGTGAAGTGATTTTTCTGATGAGCTTTCTGTTATATTTGCAACACCCGAAGGAGGCTTTGCGGCTGGGCGTATGGTTTGCGTTCCTTGTCGGATTGTATGCCTTACTGAATGAGAGCAACGCTCCGCAAATCATAGTCCAGCCCGTTTTCCTATTACGCAAGCTCTCTCCCTTACTGGGCGTAATGGTCCTGTCACTAAAGGCGTTGACCGTGAGTGAGCTGTTTATGGGGCTTCAAAAATTACATTGCCCTAAATCAGCTACGCTTGCGCTTGCTGTCGCATTGCGATTTATTCCCACTATTCGCCATGAGCTTGCACAGATTAGAAACGGCATGAAAACAAGGGGCGTCCCCTTAAATGTGATTACTTTTGTAAAAGCTCCTGCCATGACCACAGAATACATGATTATTCCCTTTATCATGCGCTGTATAAAGGTAGCGGATGAATTGTCTGCGGCTGCGGTCACTCGTGCAATCGAAAATCCTGTGCCAAGAGGGATGAGAGTTCCTCTGAAAATCAGAATAAAGGATATTGTGTATCTGATGATGGTGATTTGCGCTAATATCGGAACACTTCTTTATTCATTGTGCGGGTAGCGCGGAGGTTCAGAATGAGTATGATCACAATAAGAAATTTACAATTTCAATATGATGCCGCCCCGGAGATAAACGCTCTTTATGGAATTGATTTGGAAATTCGTAAAGGAGAGTGCGTTATTTTAACGGGAGAAAGTGGCTGCGGGAAAACAACTTTAACACGATGCCTCAATGGTTTAATACCCAACTTTTTTGAAGGAACGCTTACAGGAGAAATATTGTACGAGGGTGTTCCAGTAAACAAATTGGAACAGTATGAGCTTAGTCGCAAAATTGGCACAGTGTTTCAAGATCCCCGTTCACAATTTTTTGCAGTAAACACAACGGACGAAGTAGCTTTCGGGTGTGAAAATCTTGCCTTTTCCACGGAGCGGATAAATCAGAACGTGGACGCCGCATTCTCCCGAATGAATATTGACGTACTGCGAGATCGGAGTTTATTTGGGTTATCCAGCGGCGAAAAACAGCGGCTTGCAGTTGCTTCTATCTATGCAATGGATACCGATGTCATTGTTTTGGACGAACCGACGGCAAACCTTGATGGAGAAACAATACAAAATCTCCGTGAGCTTTTATTTACACTAAAAGCCGAGGGGAAAACTCTCATTATTTCTGAACACCGCCTTTCCTGGCTTGTAGGAATTGCCGACCGATATGTATATATGCGCAAAGGGAGAATTGAAAAAATATGGAGTGCGGCGGAGGCTGCTTGCCTTTCGCCTGATGTGCTGCGAGAATACGGTTTACGCAGCATACAAAGTGTGCTTTTTCCTACAAAGAAAACTCCTGCAAGGTCTGATGCAAACGAGCTGACGTGTCAAAACCTCTGTATTTACTACGGAAAGCAGGAAATTATCCATGATTTGAATTTTTGCTTTACATGGGGCGAAGAAGGTCGGATTATTGGAATTGTCGGTGCGAACGGTTCCGGGAAAACAACATTTTCTAAAGTGCTGTGCGGACTTATGGCACCGCGAACTGGGGAAATTCGTCTGAACGGCAAAAAAATGACCCATAGAGAGCTGCTGAAAAAAACATACTTTGTTATGCAGGACGCGGATTATCAGCTTTTTACGGAAAGCGTTACACATGAAATGGAATTGGCGGCACGAAAAAATAAGCAAAAAAACGTTCGATCTTCAAAAGAGGAAACAACAAACATTCTTGACAGGTTCGGCTTGGCCGAATATTCCGAAAGACACCCGCTATCCTTGTCCGGCGGACAAAAGCAGCGGGTCACGATTGCTGCTTCCATCGCTGCAAAATCGGATATTCTTGTTTTGGACGAGCCGACGAGTGGGCTTGACGGACGGAATATGCTCCGTCTAAAGAATATTCTGCGTGAACTGAAAAAACAGGGAATGCTGATTTTCATTGTAACCCATGACGCAGAATTTCTTGAAGGATTAACAGATGAATTACTGACCATTTCAAATAAGGAGGAAAATATGGACAAAAGAGAAAAACAGCAATCGCCTTTAAGGGGTATTTTGCAGTTTGCCAGTCAGAGGAAAGGACTTTTGAGGATTTCTGTTATCCTTCTGTTCTGTCCTCTGCGTTTGGTATGGTTCCATACGCTGCTGTAGCTGTGTTGCTTGGGAAAGCGTTTAGACAATGCTTTGACCATAGAATGGGCATGTCAGCTTGACCTTGGTGGCTTTAGCTAGGATATTTTCTAAAACACTTTCTATATTCAAAATCAACCCTATGCTCCCACAAGGCAGCGTATGAAATCATACAGAATATCCGCTGTGCAATTATGCGGAAGATGTCAAAAATGTCTATGGGGACAATACAGGAAAAATCTTCCGGCGAATTTAAGCAATTAGTCATTGATGATACGGAACGACTTGAAGGACAGATTGCTCATGCCATTCCCGAAATGACAGCAAGTATTCTTATTCCGATTTTTGTGTTTGCCTATCTGCTTTTTGTGGATTGGCGTATGGCGCTTGCTTCTCTTGCTTCGGCTGTTTTGGGAAATGTTATCTATTATAGCATGATGATAGGGCGCAGCGAGAGGATGAAAGAATATATGTCCGCGAATGGAGATATGAACGCAACCATTGTTGAGTATGTAAATGGTATGGAAGTTATCCGTATGTTCAATCAGACAGCTTCTTCGATGGGACGGTTTAAGGGAGCAGTATTGAAAGTGCGGGATATTACTACCGCATGGTATAAGCACTGCTATCCTTTTATGAGTATCAGTCAGGTTGTTATGCCCTCAACGATTGCATTTGTTTTGCCCGTCGGCGTTGTACTTTCTTTCGGGTGGTACTACGACATTAAACGAGGTTATTTTATGTATTCTTCTCTCTATGGGGCTTGTTGGCTCTTTACAGGCAATGATTGAGTTTTGGCATGACATTGCCGCAATTTATGAGATACAGCCCCGTATTATGGCACTTTTAGAAGCAAAGGAGTTGCCCGAGCCGATAGAAGCACAACACAGCAGCGGCAATGATGTGGAGCTGAAAGATGTTCATTTCAGCTACGGAGCAATCGAGGTTATCCATGGCGTTTCCTTTACGGCAAAGGCTGGGACAGTCACAGCGTTGGTAGGTCCGTCCGGTTCGGGGAAATCAACTCTGGCAAAACTCATTGCCCGCTTTTGGGACGTGAGCGCGGGTGCGGTAACTGTGGGCGGCGCGGATATTCGCAATCTGCCGTTATCCGAGCTTTCCGAAAAAATCAGTTATGTTTCACAGGATAATTTTCTGTTCAATATGAGCCTGAGGGACAATATCCGAATCGGTAAGCCGGATGCTACGGATGCAGAAGTAGAACGGGCTGCGTCACTGGCGAGATGTGATGACTTTATTGCCCGCTTCCCTAAGGGTTATGATACCAACGCCGGGGATGCAGGTGCCCGCCTTTCGGGAGGGGAACGGCAGCGTTTGGCGATTGCGAGGGCAATTCTAAAGGACGCTCCGATTATTATTCTTGATGAAGCTACGGCGTTTACCGACCCGGAGAATGAAGATAAATTGCAGCAGTCCATTGACCATCTGACAAAAGGGAAAACGCTGATTGTGATTGCGCACCGCCTGTCCACTATCATGTACGCAGATAAAATTTTAGTGTTGGAGGATGGTGCGATTTCAGCGGAAGGAACCCATGAGCAGCTATTATCTTCTTCACAGACCTATTTGGATATGTGGAAAGCCCATATATCGGCAATGGATTGGAGTATGAACAAGGAGGCGGAAATATTATGCTGAAAGTAATTAAACGAGTATTGCGGTTGAGTGGTGATTTGTCAAAGCGTATCTATGCAAGTTTTGTATTCAGCTTTATAGACTCAATTGTGGCAATGTTCCCTGTCGGGGCTGTGTTCTATACCCTCACAAAAATACAGAACAACAAAGCATTTACAGGGAATGACTGGCTTGTACTTTTTGGAATACTGATAATCTCTCTTGTTGTCCGCATGGTGTTCAAATACTTGGTGTATAGCTTTCAAAGCACAGCGGGATTTGAGTTTGTTTCCAGAGAGCGAATTACTTTAGGAGATAAGCTGCGTAATGTGGGTATGGGGTTTTTCCATGAGCGAAATATGGGGGACATTACGACAACAGTTACAACTGACCTTAATTTTTTGGAAAACTACTCCATGCACCTTCTTGACCGTGTAACAACCGGAATGGTAAACATGGTGGTGACCAGCATATTCATTCTGATGTTTGACTGGCGGCTTGGTGTGATTTTTATTTTAGGTGTTCTCTGCTCGTTCCTGATTTATGGGCGTATGCAGGAAAAGGGAGAAGAACTGACTGCAAAACAGCGGCAGGTACAGGCTGCTTCTGTTGAGGCTACGTTGGAATATGTGCAGGGAATATCCGTCATCAAATCATTCAATATGGCAGAGAAAAATTTAAGTGGCATTGAAAAGGCTTATGAAAAAAGTATGGAAGCGTCTTACGCTCTTGAACGGGATTTCGCACCTATGAATGTGGCATATTCTATGGTTTTCCGTGTAGCTGCCTGCGCTATCATATTAGTATCACAGATTTTCGCTTTAGGCGGGGAACTGGATTTTTCAAGCCTTGCGGTTATCCTCATTGCTTCATTCTCTATTTTCAATTCTGTAGAGGTAATGGGGCAAATGACCGCCATGATACGCTCCATGGAAGCAAGCCTTGACCGTGTGGAACGGATTAAGGGAGAAAAGAATATTGATGACGGGGGCGGGGATATTTCCTTAAAAAGTTATGATATTGTCTTTGATCATGTTAGCTTCTCCTACGAACAGGGAACGAAAATTCTTGATGATGTCAGCTTTACCATTCCGCAGGGAGGAATGACCGCCATAGTCGGGCCTTCCGGCGGTGGAAAGACAACGATTACCCGTCTGATCTCCCGCTTTTGGGATATTCAAGGCGGTAGCATTACCATAGGTGGCAAAGATGTTCGGGAATTTACATCTGACAGCCTTTTGAAAAATATGAGCATGGTATTCCAAAATGTCTATTTATTCAAAGATACCATTGAAAACAATATTAAGTTTGGTTGCCCGGAAGCAAGCCATGAGCAGGTTGTAGAAGCAGCTAAAAAGGCACGCTGCCATGACTTTATTTCCTTATTACCAGAGGCTACAATACCATGATTGGAGAGGGCGGTTCTACTCTGTCCGGCGGTGAAAAACAGAGAATATCCATTGCCCGCGCCATGCTGAAAAATGCCCCTGTCGTCCTTTTGGACGAGGCCACCGCAAGCGTTGATCCCGAAAATGAAGTGTATTTGCAGCAGGCAATCAGCACTTTAGTAAAAGATAAGACACTGATTGTAATTGCACACCGCCTGTCTACCATTCGGGACGCAGAGCAGATTTTAGTCATCGACAACGGGAAACTTGTTCAGCATGGAAAGCATGACGAGCTTGTTTTACAGGAGGGTATTTATCAGAAATACTGGAATATTCGCCAGAACGCAAAGGCATGGAAAGTAGCACAGTAGATTATGATCCTCAATTCGTTAATCTGAAAGATTTTGCGAGCACCAATCCATGAGAAAAAAGTAACGGTGGGTAAGGATCGTCCCTTGCCCTCCATTTTCCTGCACAAAAGTACAATTGCCTAAACCTTATCTAAGAAACAAGGACTATATCTTTGTCATCTGCTTCTTCACCGTATATGAGCATTGACTTTGCAGCATTCAGCCTATAGCAGGAACTTTCAAGGTTCCACTTGCGAAATGGCAGAATCCCTGCTATAATGTTTATGTAAGTTTCAGAATTGCCACCGAGCAATTATAGTGAATGAGTAACACAGTGCCTGAGGATGAAAGTCTTCAGGCACTTTTTTGTTTCTTCTGCCTCTCACAAACAGAGGCACAGACGGGGACGGCGGGGAGTATGCCCCCTCCCTGCTGACAATTTCATATCTGGGATCCTTGGGTCCAAAAGCGCTTAGAGAACTTCGGTTCTTTAAGCGCTTTTTTATATAGATCGGAGCCTAACCGCTCCCTTACCCTTTGCTCCGGGGAGCCTTTCGGCACACCCGTACAGATAAATATTACATGCAGGAATGCAGAAAGGAAATGCCAGTGGAAGACGATTACATGATGGTGATCATCCCGTGTATTGCGGAGATTGCCGCCTCAGATACGCCTGAACGAGTCAAAAAGCTCCGCCTTGGAGCCGTTAGCGAGCTCAGCGGTATCTGCATTGTTACCGGCAGCTTGGCTATATGCCGAAGCTGCTCTATGCCATTGCAGACAAGAAATGCCGGATGATAGGTTCCGCCACAACCAAGGCGGAGCTGCAAAAGCTAGTCCGACCCAATTGTCCGCACTATGACGGAGCCGGATTTATCCCAGCTGCTTACAGTGTCCCGGAAGAAGAACTCATCTGTTGGAGCGAAACATCCCTGAAAGGGCCGCTGACCGCAGAGGGCTTTCAGCGGTATATGCAGCTTTTTAAGCAGGTGCTTCCGGAGGAAAGCCGCAGACTCGCGTTGTGAGGTGATGCAGATGGATAACATCGGGAATACCGAGCATGCGTTGACCTTTGCGGATCTGCGTGTTCACTACTATACCGGACGGAGCTACCTCATCTCCGGCGAAGGCCGAGATAAGGTGTTCGGCTATCGGCACGGTGTGATGACCGATATCGGAGATCTGCCGGAAGCCGAGTGGACCCGACTGGCAAAACAACTGATCCGGCAATCCGGCGAGCAGGAGCTATATCAGCAGCTTTTCGCATGGGAAAGAGAGCAAAGCCATTGGGAACAAAGTCCTTCTCAGTTTGAACTGGATGTGCTGAGTTTGCATATGGCGCGGCTGCCGGACAATCCGGCGTGGTGCGATTTTATTCCATTCAACCGGAAATATCGCCCTGAAGTGCTTTGCAATGCAGAGATTCTATGGCTCAAGTGTTCCGGGTGTGGAAAACTCCACGAAATGACAGGAATGCAGTTCAAAAATATCCGTGACAGAAGCAATGGTAAGCTGTACTGCCGGAAATGCGGTGATTGGATGCCGGTCCACCCATGCACTCATCCTAAGCATCACCGGTCTGTTCGATCCGATCAGTATTGACGGTACACTCGTCAGCCGCGCTTACCTGCACAACCTTGATATCTTCGATGAGTTTCAGTTTGGCATCGGTGACGAGATCAGCGTGTATAAGGCGAACATGATCATTCCGCAGATTGCGGACAATAAAACGCAGAGCAACACCTATATGCTGCCCATGACCTGCCCCTGCTGTGGAAAGCCGCTAACGGTAAAGTACACATCGGGCGGCACACGGCAGCTGTATTGCGGTAATCCGCACTGTGCAGCCAAGCTGGTGCAGAAGTTTGCGCATTTCTGTGAAAAGACCCGCATGAATATCGAAGGACTTTCAGCAACAACGCTGGAGAAGCTCATCGGTCACGGCTGGGTGCGGAATTTCGGAGACTTATACGAGTTGGAGCAACACCGTGAGGATATTGTACGCACCGAGGGTTTCGGCGAGCGATCCTTTGACCGACTGCAGGCGGCAATTGAAAAGAGCCGCCGCTGCACGTTGGCAAAGTTTATCGCCGGCCTCGGTATCCCGATGGTCGGGCGCCATGCAGGCCGGGATCTGGATCGCTATTTCCATGGCTCATGGGCTGAGTTTGAGGCGGCAATTCTCAACGGCTTCGATTTCACACAGCTGCCGGATTTTGGCGAGACCATGCACAACAACATTTATACCTGGTATGCGGATGCTCAGGAGGCAAAGCTCTGGCGTCCGCTGCTGAGAAAAATTCAATTTGAAACAAAGGAGAATTTGACTATGGAAACCACCATGAATAACCCCTTCGCAGGCAAGACCGTCGTTGCTACCGGAAAGCTGGAGCATTACACCCGTGACGGCATCCAGGAGAAGCTGATTTCTCTGGGCGCCCATCCGTCCGGTGCCGTGAGTAAGAAAACCGATTATCTGATCGTTGGCGAAAAAGCCGGCAGCAAGCTGACCAAAGCACAGCAGCTGGGCGTAAAAACGCTGACTGAACAGGAATTTGAGGACATGCTGGCCTGAATGGCAGGCGGCGCAACGGTTGCGGAGCAGGGATTCCCTGCTCCGTTTCCGGTCTCAGGAGGAAATCAAGATGACAAACCACAAATACCGTTGTCCTGTCTGCGGAGCCAAGAGCTTCGAGGTCACAGTACATGTTACGCAGGAGTGGAAAATCGACTGCAACGGCACTTTTCTGGAAGCGTTGAATGAGTGCGTTGAGGTCACGCACTATCCTGACGAAACGGATATCTGGAGCTGTTCCAACTGTGATTTTTCCGCAGAAGGCAAATCGTTTCTCGTAAATTCTTACAGTTAGGAGGACACGCAATGAGAAAAGCGAAGATCGGGGTCATGGACTTCCACGGCAGCGTGGATATCACCGACCCCTGTTACGACAAAGATGTCTGGTGCCGGATGAATAATGTGAAAATCAGTGAAGGCGAATATGCCTGCTATGTCTGGCGTCATACCGACAAAGGCAAGTATGAGGACGGTACGCCGTATTCGTACATACTGGTCGGTGCGATTGGGATATACCGAAACGGTGATATACCGCGCCAGAAGGACATGGAGGAGATCGGCAGCATAGGTGTTGACGCCGGACTGGCCGGTTTTTTCCACAACAAACCGGATTACAGCGACGAGGAATGGGGCAGGTTCTGTGACCGTGTCCGTAATGGCGATGCATGGCTGACAGAGGACGGCTTTTATAGCTCGTCCGGGTACGGCGACGGATGCTATGGCGTATATGCTTATAAACAGGATGGCGCAATCACCGCATTGGAACTCCGCTTTCTGTGATGAGGCGGGGGCGTGCGTAGTTCTCGTGGATTGCGTAGAAAACAATAGGAGGTCACAAAATGAAAGAAACCAAGAATGCACGTTTCCGTCGCGTGGCGGAGGCGCGAGTCAACAAAATTATCCGGATGCTGCGCCTTCTGGGCAACTGCTCCGGAACAAACACCTATGCCTATGACGCCGATTCCGTCGAGCAGATCTTCACGGCACTGCAGATCGAACTGGATCAGGCGAGAAAGCGATTCTCTGAAAACGGGGGACCGGGACGAAAGCGGTTCTCTCTTTCGCAAACGCCGACGCCGGACACCGTTTCGTATCCGCACATCACGCTGCCTCTGCCGGACGGCACACATCTTCGAGCCGTCGCTTATGCAGATACGACCTATCCGGCCATCAATCTGTATCTACTGCGGGATGGCGAGCCGGAGGAACTCGTATGCTTTGCGGAATACAACTCGGAGCACAGCCCCTGCCACGAGCTTTGCATCGGCGTCTACACCTCCGATGCGGAGGACACACAGTATTATGGGCCATATCGGCCGGAAAGGGAAACAGAGTATGGAAAAGGTGATTGATAAAAGCCGGGCATATGAGGCCTACCGACTTGCGTGGGATGATATCGCAAAGTTGCTGTCAGATCAGATCAAGGCTGTTCTGGCGAGGTTTCTTCTGCGTGTGTGGCCGGAGGATCAAGGATACTGGGGCGCCCGTGCACTGCATGGGCTGTTTTCGGTTGCTGATCTGAATCGGCTGCTGGATGCTGTACAAGCAGACGCGGAGACCCGCATGGAAACTCTGCCGGAGGATTCAGAGGACGTACACGGTTTCGGCATGACACTTGGCTCACTTCTTTTGAAGGCCGCTTTACAGGCGGACTGGAAGTGTGAGATGGTCGAGGACGATGCACTCTGGCTGATCGGTTTTGTCAGCTCGGAAACGCGGCCTTACACGGTAAGCGGTCTTCTAAGAACGCTCAATCCGGATACGCTGATGTCGGCCAAAGATATTCTGACATACCTGAAAGACAACGACAGCACTGACCGCACGCTCAGTGATATTAGGCTGCGCTATTATGCCGCGCACGGAAATGAGCTGTGCTGGCGCTATCCCATCAGCGACGGGATCCATGCCGGTGCGTTTATCCTGGCCACAAAAGACGGCTATCTGAGTCTACCCTACAACAGTATGGACGAGGAAGACTATGAAATCCTGGTATTGGATGATGCTGTATTTCACGATCCGGCATCGCTTACTACATTCCTGTCAGACTGGGAAGATTTCTCTGCCGACCTGACGGATGCCATGCGCGAGATGTGCCGCATTCTGGAAGGAGGCGAAGAGGATGCCTGATGCGGTTAAACCCGAGATCTGTCTGACAGGAAAGCTTCTATACCCTATACATATCGGCTTGCCGGCCTATATTCAGGAGACTGACGGATACCGAAGGACTTCCACAGTCTGTGCTATTCTGGCAGACACACAGGAAGCTACCGTGATTGAAACGCGCAATAGCGTGTATTCCATTCAGAAAGTATGAGGTGCAGTATGAACAACAATATCGACTGGATCATCCATCTTGTAGCAAACGGAGCCTGTGACGAGTGCGGGAAGGAGGAAAAAGGGTTCCTGCCCTATACCTGCAATGCGCATACTCATGGCATGGAGAAATATGACCACCCGGATTTTCAAGTGGTCCTGAGTCTTCCTCCCCGTGAAATCGGAAGGATCCTCAACACATTGGGGCTTAGGGTTCAGGAAGGAGAACGCTTTCAGTCCGGTAGGTATGTATCCGGCATCTATGCCGACTGCGATATCCGTCTGGATGAATTTCGGGAAACGGGACGCGATGTGCTGCGTGCCGTCATACCGGATCGGCAGAATCGCTTTCCGGAAGACCCACAGTGCGAAGAACCATATCGACTGCAGAGCATGGACACAGAGGATCTGTATGAGAGAGAAGGTGCATTGTCGTGAAAATTGCCATCTACCAGATTGCGATGGAGCGCGATGAGAACCGTCTTGCGTTTCAGAGCCTGAATCACATCATATCGGTCAGCAATGGTCGAGTCCCTGCAGAGCTTTATGACTGCGTTTTTGCAGGAGAAGCTTCTGCGCAAACACTGGAGGATATCTTCTATGTTTTCAACATGGAGCACCCTTCCGGTTACAAAGGGCGGTCGCTCTCGGTCTCCGATGTAGTGGAAATATTTCTTGCATCAGGAGGAAGTGAGTTCTATTACTGTGAGCCAATCGGGTTCAAGCGGATTCGCTTTGAAAAGGGGTGGACCAAACGCTGAGCACAAAAACAAATCAGGCTTTACAGCACAAACAGGAGGCGTCGAATTTTCGGCGCCTCCTGTGGCCTAAAAGGAGAATATCACAATGAACATCGAAGAAGTCTTATCAACAACGCACAGAATCTCTCCTCGTGAGAGGGTTCCCTTTCACTGCACCTGCTGCGGCGAGTGCTGCCGCCATGTCCGGCAAAGCGTTCCCTTGGAAAGTCCGGATGTATTCCGGCTGACACGGCTGCTGCGGGAAAAGGATAAGGGAATCATTTGCATGGACGACTTTATTGCGCGGTATACCGAACTTGCCCTACTGGACGAATGTGGGTATTTCATGCTCATGCTGAAAGTTACAGGTGTTGACGACGCCTGTATTTTTCTGAAAGAGAATCGGTGTATGGTCCATGCGGCAAAACCAAGAACCTGCCGGATCTATCCATTCGTTGCCGGTATCGGAGATGACGGCCAGCCGGAATATCTGGTGAGCCGCGAAAAGGAACACCATTTCAAAGGCCCGGCCGTTCATGTAAAGGCATGGATGAAACGGCGGTTTACCGAGGAAGACAAAGCGTTTCTCAGAATGGATCTTGGTTCTGCTCGGGATATTGCACGACTCATGCGTCGGATACCCGAATTCCATCGGCAACAGGCGATGCTCCTGTTCTGGCGATATAAGTATTCGGATTTCGACTTAGATCAGCCGTTCCTAAAGCAATATGCAAAAAATCTTCAACAGCTCAAGGCGGCGCTGTCCCTGTTGGCGGAGCAGCCATAACCGACACAAACCGTCTATTATTCTATAAAAAGGAGAAGTAAAATGGATCAAAGATTACAACACATTGTGGAGCACTACGACGAGATGTGCATCGGAACGGATGAGCATTTTCGTTTTCACTGCAAGCAGTGCGGGAAGTGCTGCATCAACCGGGAGGATATTCTCCTGAATCCCAAAGACCTCTACAACATATCCAAGGAGCTGGGACTTGCGCCACGGGACACCATTGCACAATATTGCGAGGTATATCTGGGGCAAAACTCCCGAATCCCCATTGTACGGCTCAAGCCGAGGGGATCTATTAAGCGTTGCCCGCTGCTCAAGGACCGGAAATGTTCTGTTCATAATGCAAAGCCTACGGTTTGCGCCCTGTTCCCACTGGGCCGCAGCATAAAGCTGGATGCGAAAGAAACGGATCCGAACGCCATTGAGCGTGCCAGGATCCAGTATATCATCAACTCCATTGAGTGCGGAGATCGTTCCGAAGAGCATACCGTACGCGAGTGGGTAGAAAGCTTCGGCATCCCCATCCACGACAACGATTTTATTGCATGGCAGAAAGCACTGTTCTCTGTAAGACAGCAAATCGTGGAGCTGGAGAAAATGCTTCCTGACAAATCCATGGAGCGGGTCTGGTTCATCACCTATCAGGCGCTGTATCTCAATTATGACATTCAGGAGGATTTCCGGAACAGTTCCAAAAAAACAGCGACCGTCTTATCGACGCACTTGAACATCTGCCGGCATTGTGGAAGGAGCTCAGCCATGAATGATAACCGCAACCGTAGCCAAATCATTCGCGTCGATGCACGCAACTGCTTTGTGGAAAGTCTGAATGATGCCTTTGAGATCGGGAAAGCGCATTTTACATTTGCCTCCTACGACCTCAGCAAGCCCTCCGGCCAGCGTCAGACCAACAGCATTCAAATCTACATCGATATGGCGGAGGTGTTGGAGTTGTGCCGGAAGCTGGTGGGTGGTGAATTGCGCTATCTTATGCAGGCTAAGAAGAAAAATGGTGACAGCACGCCGCTCTATCAGTGCCTTGGCGGCACTTCGGCGGAAAAGCTCGCAAGGTACGGACGGGCACGGGCGGACGGGAAAAGCCTGTCGCGGACTGCGCAGCTCGTCTGCGGCAGTAAGACGGATTTTCTTTTCGTTGCTGACAGCGGTCCCGGAGAGGCCAACGCCAAAGGCCTGATCGTACCGCGGTTCGGAAAGAATCCGGAAAACCATGTCTCGGTCAGCATGACTTTTGAACTGTTCAGCGAGCTGATGCTGATGACCAAAACCCACTACCAGTCGTGGCTGACGGCATACTATCTGCAGAAACCCGATAAAAACCAGCGACATTGCCGGCGCAGGAAACGCATGCAGCGCACGATAGCAGCCCGAATACACTCTTCTGAAGCACAGCCCATGAGGTTTCGTACATTCAGAGAAAGCATCCGAAACATGGGTGGTGTGAGGGCAGGTAACGATGTGTATTTTGCACAGACACAATCGCAGTATACTGCCGCTTTTTTGCCGGAGTATCCGGAGAAATCTAAGAGGGACAGTACAATCAGCTGTTGCTGGCTCAATGGAGGCTGGGACTACAGCGGCGTGTATGCCGAAGAATTAAGGATGAAGAATGGCTGCGTATATCGGGGTTGCGCCCTTCTATCAAACGGAGCCGATGATGTCGAGACGGTTCATGCCATCGAAACGATTGAGGATTGCCTGTGGAAGCAGTATCCTCAACACTGACATTTCAGCGATACAGTATACCAGTGCGGAGGAGCTTGCTTTTGCAAGCTCCTCCGTTTTGCGTATAAGTATCTTTTGCGGCGTCAGGTAATGCTCCACTCCCGCGCCTTTGCTTGCTCTGAAATCATACGGGCATACCACCCGTTTTGTGCCAATAGCTCCTTGTGGTTTCCACGCTCACAAATTATTCCTTCGTCCAGCACAAGGATCTGATCCGCCCCGATGATCGTATTCAGACGATGCGCAATGACAATTACCGTCTTGTCTTTCATCAGAGCGTCCAGCGCCCTATGAATCTCTTTCTCATTGTCTGCATCCAAACTGGAAGTGGTTTCATCCAACAAGACGATAGGTGCATCCTTGATGAGAGCGCGTGCAATGGAGATTCGTTGCTTTTCGCCGCCGGAAAGGGTATTTCCACCTTCGCCCACCACGGTATCGTAGCCGTCCGGCAACGCCGAAATAAACTCGTGGCATTGCGCTGCCTTTGCTACCGCGATGATTTCCTCCATACTCGCACCCGGCTTTCCCACCCGGATGTTGTTCGCTATGGTGTCATGCAGCAGATAAACGTCCTGAAAGACGATGGCCATTTTCCCTGTCAGCACATCCGGTGACTGTTCCCGAATATCTGAGCCTCCAATCGTAATGGAGCCCTTTGACACATCCCAAAACCGGGAAATCAGGCTGATGATCGTGGTTTTACCACTGCCGGATGGCCCTACCAGTGCCGTCGTCGTCCCCGGCTTCACAGAAAAGGAAACGTCATGCAACACGGTACATTCTTCTCATAAGCGAAATTTACATGGGAAAAGCTGACATCAAATGCGTTAAGCTGCGCTGCATCCTCACGATACGGCAAGGGTGCCTCCTGCCGAACCTGTAAGATGTTCTCCGCCGCCTTACTGAGATACTTCAATTCCGGGTACAGACTGCCGATCGTTGCCATCATGCTGGAAAGCGATACGCCTATCATCAGTAGGGCGATCATGCGCTGTGTGTCGATTACTCCCGCTTGATATAAGGCCGGAGCCAAAATTTAACGCTGCCGGAAGAATCAACGAGGTCAGAAAACCTGAAGGAGATAGAAAAAGGCATAATCGAGAGTTCCAGTTTTACGGAATCTTTTTTTAAGGAGGTAAAGCTATCGTCAAGGCGCTGAAACTTTTTCGCCTGTCATGTTATAGAGCTTAAAGGTTCTGATTCCATTGATGTACTCCACAATGCGGGAGATCACACGACTAACGCTTGCCCGCTGCCTGCCGCCGTATTTCTGTGACATCTCTCCACTCAGACGCATTAAAGGGAACGCAATCAGGATCAGCACCGTAGCAATCAGTCCATACTGCCATGAAACCATAAAGGCAAACAGGAGGGCCAGAGCGCTGAAGAACAGCACCTTTATCAAGCTCGCCAGAGAATGTGTCAAAACCTGTTCAAAGTCTGTAATATCCGTAGTCAGCGTACTCATGAGGCGGCCAATGCTGTTCTTATTGAAATACCCAAGATTCAGACTACGAATATGATCGCCGAGAGAAAGGCGTTGCTGCGCCGAAATATCTGCACCGCGATACTGTACTTGCGTATAGTTTATGGAAAAAAGGATCGCCCGCATGAGAAACAGCAGTACGAGAATGACGCCGTACAAGGTCAATCTTTGCATTGTAAAGACGCCGCCGATCAGTTCGATAATCGTCATAATCATTGTGCTGAACATACCCATGTGAAGCAGGGCATCCACACAGGACAGCACAATGGGTAGATACAGAGACTTTATATTTTTACCGGCTACCCGGCGAATCATTTTGAATGTGTAATTCATGCTGTCACCTCCTGCGTGTAACTGCGCCACATATCGGCATACCGCCCGCCCTTTGACACCAGTTCATCATGTTTTCCTTTTTCCAAAAGGCGTCCTTCGTGGAATACACAAATCTGATCTGCGCCCGTAATCGTATGGAGCCGGTGAGCGATCATGATGGTGGTTTTGCCTTTCAGCAAGTGCGATAAGGCAAGCTGGATTTTATGTTCGTTTTCCAAGTCCGCAAAGCTGGTCGCTTCATCGAAGATAATAATGGGAGAATCTTTCAAAAATTGCCCGCGCAATGCAAATTCGCTGCTTTTCTCCGCCTGACAGCTTTACGCCGTCCTCGCCCAGTTTGGTTTTGTAGCCGTTCGGAAGGCTCATAATAAAATCGTGGATCTGCGCGGCTCTTGCAGCATCTTCTACTTGCTGGGGCGTAGCTTCTTTGTTTCCGATGGCGATATTTTCATAAATACTGTCATGTAGCGTAAAGGTTTCTTGAAATCAAAGGACACCAAGTCCATCAGATTATCATTTTTCAATTCTAAAATGTTCTTTCCGCCGATGCAGATGCTGCCCTCCGCGACCTCCCAAAACTTAGGGATAAGCTGTGCAGCGGTGGTTTTTCCAGCCCCGGAAGCCCCGACAAAGGCGGTCAGGCTGCCCGCAGGCAGAGACAGCGTGATGTTTTTCAGCACGTCGCTCTTGTCATATCGGAAAGTAACGTCCTCAAAGCTCACACCATAAGGCTGTGCGCGGTCTAAGGTCTGTATTCCCTCTGTTGTGCAGGGCAGATCCATAATGGTTTGGATTCGCCCCCACGCCGCTCATGATCTGACTGAACATCATGGCAAAATTCATCAGATTGAGCAGACCGGAGAGAAACACCATACTCATGACCATAAAATACAAATAATCCTGCACGGGCAATGCTCCCCGGAAGTAGAGCAGGCCGCCCAGCGGCAGGGCAAAAAGGATTCCGCTTTCAACCAATGCCACAAACAGGCCGTAAGTATATCCCTGACTTTTGGTGCAGCGTTTCCAGAACGCATTGTATTCCTCTACCGTGTCTGCATAGTCCCGATAGCTCTCAGCGGTCATATTGTAGGCTTTCATTACGGACATCCCGTTGATGAACTGCATGATCGCCGTGTTTCAGCTTTTCCAGCAGGCGATGATAGGTCGGCATCTGTTTCCCGGTAATCGCCATTGCCACACCTTGAATAATAAGCCCCAGCACCACAGGCACCAGCAAGCACAAAGCCATGGGGACATTGATCGTGAGCAGGTAAATGAATACGATCACAGGCGCGCATATTGCAGAGGTCACGTCCGGAATCTGATGAGCCAAAAATCTCTCAATCCGTTCCACATCTTCAATGATGACTTTTTTGATCTCACCCGAAGCATGGTCGGTGAAGAATCCCAAATTCACTTTTGCAATGTGCCTGCTGATCTGCGTGCGCACGTTGTATAGCGTGTTAAAGGCTCCAATGTGAGAAAATGTTCCTGAAACAATGGAGCAGAGAAATTTTCCTGCAATCGCTGCTGCGGCAATCAATCCATAGCGCAAAGCATTTCCTTCACCATCCAGCAAAACCAAGATGCTTCGATACACCATGACATACGGGACAAACGAGCATAATGCGCTGGCAATCCCGAACAGGGCAGATACAAACAGATGCAATTTATACTTCCCGGCCAACTGCATTAAATAAGCAGTGCCGGATTTTCTTTTCTTTTCCATAGCGCCTCCTGTTATTTCCGCATGGCGGCCATGAGCCGCCATGCGTCATCAATTTGAAAGTCATCTGCCAAAGTGCCGTCCCGGATCACAAGCGCACGGCTACAAGTGGCAAGGGCACATTCCAAGTCGTGGGTAATCATCAGGATGATATGGCCCTTTTGGGCAAGTGTGTGAAGCTGCTTGCTGACAGAGCGCATATTACGGCCATCTAAGCCACTGGTAGGCTCATCCAGAACGATGACCGGTGCTTCGTTCAACAGGGCGACAGCCAAAGCAAGACGCTGTTTTTGTCCTCCTGACAGGGTTGCCGGATGCCGGTCTGCAAACTCTGCCAAATTCAAGAGCGTCAGCAACTCGTCCGCCCGCAGCTTCAACGCGGGCGTTACTTTTTTGCCTGTCAAAAGTTCATCGGTCAGACTTTCTCCGAATAACTGACTGTCCAAATCCTGCATGATATACCAAATCAATTCGCGCCGTCTGCTCTTTTTCAATGGCTTTTCCGCAAAGCGGATCGTACCGCCGTCCTCCTTCAGAAGCCCTGACAGCAGTTTCCCCAACGTGCTCTTTCCGGCAGCATTGGGGCCTACAATCGCAACGATTTCTCCCGGTGAGCAGGAAAACGAAACGTCCTTCAACACTTCATGCAAGCCGAACCGCTTGTGTAGTCTCTCAACGCTTAACAAAGGCTTCTGTTCAGTTCCTTACCACTATTAGCAGGGAATGGCAAGTTCAAGAGTTCCATACTGCGAAGCCCCCACTCGAAAACCTGCTCATGGGGCAGAATATTCATTTCCTGCGGCGTCATCACGCTGACGATTTCACCCTTATTCAAATAGACGATCCGATCTGCTATATCACGCAGATAATAAAGCCGATGCTCCGCAATCAAAATCGTCTTTCCTTGCTTTTTCAAAAGACGGACAAATGCAGCAAAGTCCTCCGTAGCTCCCATATCCAGATTGGCAGAGGGTTCGTCCATCACATAGATATCCGGGTCAATCGCCTCCGCAGAGGCGATTGCTACCCGCTGCCGCATACCATAAGAGAGGTATCGAACCTTCTGTTCTAAAAGGTCCGTAATGCTCAATGCCTCCGCTGCGTCCCGAACTCTTTTCACGATCTCGTCATGAGGGACACCGTAGTTTTCGCAGCCAAAGGCAATTTCACCTGCTACCTCATTGGCAAAGAACTGGCTGCGCGGGTCCTGAAATACATTCCCGACATACTTGCCTCGTTCCCATGAGGGAATCTCCGCCATGTTCTTCCCGAATAGCCATACTTCGCCGCTGAGCTCTCCCGTGAAGAAATAGGGGATCAGTCCATTTATCACGCGGGTCAAAGTACTCTTTCCGCTGCCGGAGGGGCCCGTCAATACGATGACCTCCCCCTTTTCTACGCTGAGATTGATATGCTTCAACTGATTCTCCGTGTCTCCGTAGGAGAAACTGAGATTTTTAATTTCAATCGCTGGATTCAATTTCTCACCTCACACCAAGATACACATGGCCGCTGTTGAAATAAACAGCGCAATCATGACGCCATCGCTTACAGCCATCTTGTTTAAGTAGTAGCCTTCCTTCTTGTAGGGACTCTCAATCCCGCGAACAACGCTGGATGCCGCCAACTCGTCTGCAATTTTCAAGGAGCGAAACACCATCGGTACGACCACATATTCAAAGGTGTTAAGCGGATGTAAAACCACTTGAAGCGGAGAGAGCAGAAGTCCGCGCGTCTTCATGGCATCCAGCACATCAGAAAACTCCGAAGCCACCGTTGGAACAAAACGCAGTATGACAATCACCGTCAGCCTTACGGAGGACGGAAGCAGCAGTTGCCGGAGGGCAGCAGTCAGCTTGCCCGATGGAGCCTGTGAAACAAGATAGACCGCCATAAAGACGGGGATCAGTTCGATCAGGAAAGTAAAAAGCATGGGGGATGGAATATTGATACCATGGCGCACATTGAATGTAAGCCATCCGTAGCTAATGAGGAAAGCTACTAAGAATTTCAGTCCCTTTCCCCAATACCCGAATATTGTCATCACAAGAAACAGTGCGGCGGTGCAGGCAATATGCAGCCACATGTTTTTACAGAGAAAAGCCACGGCGCAGACACAAACAGCCAATATCAACAGCGCAAAAATGTTGACGCGGCGGATCAGTTTTGTGTTGTTAATTACGGCTTCCATCACTTTACAATTCCTGCTTTCTGGAAATGGCGTCTCAAAATACGCTGTCCAAAGAGGCAGCCAAGCAGGGCAAGAGCTACCGTGATCGCACAGGCTCCAATCATGTGCCACGGGCTGGAGAGCATATTGAGCTGCATATCAAAGACCTCCTGAGAAAAGCCTTCCGTGGATGCCTTTGCCACATAACTTTCCCAAGCAGCCCAGATCGGAACCAGTGTTTCCGATAATCATGCCGAGGCCATAACAAGACCACCCGATGGCGTTGCGCAAAGGCTTCCGATAGCTGTCCCTGCCCAGCATCACAAGCTCGCAGATTACACCTACCAGCAGAAAATAAGGAAGCAGGAATACATAGCCGCCCAATGCACTGATGATGCCAAACACGGCACTCCATACCATCAAAATCCCGTGTTTGTTCAGCCGATTGGCAACAACGAGGTAAAATGTCGCGCAGAAAAATTCCTGAATGCCGGCAGCGCAGTAAAGGTACAGGAATGGAAACGGAAGTGTCAGAGCACCAACCGCTCCATATACTGCAAATGTTAGGACCATCATGGCTGCAATTACCATCACGTCCCGCGTGGTAAATCTTTTCTTTTCAGTCGTAGTATTCATAAAAAAACTCCTTTCAAAAAATAGGTCTGTAGGATTCACAAGAATGAGTTAGAGTAGGCTAACCAACGGGCAAAAAAACACCTCCTTACGCAAAATACAATTTCCATGCACTACCGAAAAAATCTGCAATGAGATGTATTCTGTCAAGTGCTTCGTCCTTTTCCAGCTTATGACGCACAATCTCGAAGAACGCATAATACTGTGCAGAAAATAGAATATGTATTTCGTCCAGCGTCAAGGGACGGCACGAATAGCCCTGGCGAATCATCTTCTGCTGAAAGGCATAAGTCTGTTTTTCTTCTTCCTCAATAAGCTGATCCACAAAGCTTTCGTAGGCACTTCCGGCAGACTGGCTGATAAGCAGGTAGAAAGCATCCTTGTTTGCGAAAATGTACTCCACCAGTACGGAAATAACCTCATCAGAAATATTCCACATATTTTCCGGATGGCCATTTGTCAGAGAATCGAAGCCCCGTTCTCCGCCTTTGCGATACAAATCCAACATATGATCCGCAACTGGGGACACAAGTGCGGCAAACAGGCTTTCTTTATCGGCAAAATACCGAAAAATTGCGCCAGTGGTCAGCCCAGCTTGTTTTGCAATACTGCGAACGGAAGCATCGTTATATCCCTTTTCCATGAACTCCTTTTTGGCTGTGTCTAAAATCAGTTGTTTTGTATCTTCACTCTTACTCATGCCAAGCACCTCTCCGAAAAATAGCACTGCTATTTACATTATACACAGGTTGCGCCTAATGTCAAGATAGCAGTGCTATTTTAAGCCCAAATTTACAAACGCAGCAAACGTAGATCGGCAAGCAGGGCAAAGAGGTCCCTCTTTTGCATTTTCGGGGAATTTTCGCCGCCGCGAAAACTCCCCTCTGCTTGTCAGGGGCAACGCCCCCCTTTGAACGCGCAAGATGCGCGGCTAAGCGTTTCGCAGAAACGCTTAGAAGCATGACCGTTATTGCCGGTCATGCTCCTTTTTCTTCTCCTCCTCGCGCTCGTTTTTGCCCAGCATACGATCCACGTTCTGCT
>ENA-OQCO01000402-OQCO01000402.1-human-gut-metagenome-genome-assembly--contig:-NODE-402-length-23905-cov-2.214526_pt1 | contig 23905 bp, 22 predicted proteins | sample MGYA00242500_ERZ504582 | MGnify/ENA primary metagenome ERZ504582 (study PRJEB26092, sample SAMD00036346) | human gut metagenome | host: Homo sapiens | study: EMG produced TPA metagenomics assembly of...
AGGAGCAATAAGCAGTGGGTGGGACTTACTTGTATCAGGAGGGGTACAAGCCCCTCCTGATAAACTGCGGAGCAGTTATTCGGTTATGAGCAAGTAGCGAAAGCGGATTGCGAATATCCGATTGACTATCAATTACAAAATTAAACCGATGCGTTCATGGCAGCCTGTACATGATCAACAAGGATCTGTCTGATCTCTGGGTATTCTCCAAGACCCTTTAATACTGGTGTAACCTCATATCCACCGGAAGAAAGAAGATTCATCCAGGAATCCGGATCATCCCCTGCAAGGTCGTTCTGCGCGTGATCTCCGGCTACGATCATAAACGGAGCAAGTATGATCTTCTTTGGCTTAAAAGTATCAGCAGCACGGAGAAGAGAGTCCAGTGCAGGATAAGCTTCCACAGTGCCAAGAAAAATATTCTTGTGTCCCATATCCTGGAAGCGATAAGCCAGTGCTGCATAGACAGTGTTGGAATAATGTTCTGTTCCATGTCCCATAAGAACAAGGGCTGTCATTGAATCCATATCCTGAAATTCATCTGCTACAGCTTTCACAACAGCCTGGTTGTCATTCTCTGTGGTAAGAAGCGGGTTTCCAAAAACAATGCTTGCAAACTGATCTTTAAAAGAAAGAGCATCTGCCTTCATCTGATCATTCTCAATACCGTTGATCACATGGGTGGGCTGTACTACAACATCTGTGATCCCATCGCGGAGCATCTGCTCCATGGCTTCTTTTACAGTGTTTATAATGATCCCGTCGCGTTTCTTAAGCTTGGAAATGATCATCTTGCTTGTCCATGCACGGTAGGTTGGACAGGCCGGGAATGCATCGGCAATATCGCGCTCAATAGCATCAATGGTAACTTTACGCGTATTCTCGTAGCTTGTGCCGAAGCTGACTACAAGGATCGCTTTTTTTGAAGCTGAATTCATACTGGGATTTCCTCCATCCTGGAAAAATATTGATTTTTTATATTTTTCCGCAAAAATATAAAAGAATTATACAGATTTCTACCTGATGAACATTATAAAAGGCAGGCACAGGATTGTCAATCATAGTTGACTTTCCAGCCGGAAATGTTTATCATTATATAAGACTGCGAAAATATGCGAAATGTACAGGAATATACGTGTGAGAGAACGGAATTTCGGCAGAAAAGACATAAATTTTGCTGGATTTATATTATAGAAACAAAGGAGAAACATAAGACATGAGTATATTCATGCTTGGAATTGACCACAATATGGCACCTGTGGATATCAGAGCTCTTTTTGCCTTTACCCGGAAGAATACCGGGGAGGCACTGCAGCAGCTCCATAAAGAGCCGGGGATCTGCGGGTGTATTATTCTGTCAACCTGCAACCGTCTGGAGTTGTGGGTAAGCACAGATGATGATGAAAAGCCGGAACTGTATCAGTGGCTTTGTTCATTGAAGGGAGTGCAGGGAGAAGAATACCGGAAATATTTCATCAGCAGAGAGAATGAAGAGGCAGTGGAGCATCTTTTTTACCTGACCAGTGGTCTGAAATCACAGATTCTGGGAGAAGATCAGATTCTTACCCAGGTAAAAGAAGCCTTAAGCTTTGCAAGGGATGAATTTACCACAGACAGTGTTCTGGAGGTGCTTTTCCGTATGGCTGTCACAGTTGGCAAGAAGATCAAGACGGAGGTTCCTTTTTCTCATGGAAATCCTTCCGTGATCCATCAGGCCATCCGATTTCTGGAAGAGGGCGGATATCACATCCGCAATAAGGTCTGTATGGTGATCGGAAACGGCGAGATGGGTAAGATGGCGGCACAGACATTAAGAGAAGCAGGAGCTGATGTAACGGTCACCATCCGTCAGTACAGAAGCGGTGTGGTAAACATCCCGGTTGGATGCAGCAGGATCAATTACGGTGAGAGAATGGATTATCTGCCGGAATGTGATCTGGTCGTCAGTGCAACGGCAAGTCCGAACTATACACTGACAGAAGAGCTGTTTGAGGATGTGAGACTGGAGCGGCCTATGATACTGATCGATCTGGCTGTGCCGAGAGATATTGATCCGGAGATCGGAAAGAAAGAGAATCTGACGCTTTATGATATGGACAGTTTCCGTGTCAGCGAGACACCGAAAGAGCTTGCAGATAATCTGGAGGCAGCCGGTGCGATCGTAAAAGCACAGATGGATGAGTTTTTTCAGTGGCTGGACGGACGGGATATTATTCCGCGTATCCAGGAGATCAGAGCTGATGCAGTGGAAGATCTGAATTTAAGGATCGAGAAGATTTTCCGTAAGACTCCGATGGAAGACTCAGACAGAGAAAAATTAAAAAAAGCAGTGGATACTGCGGCCGGAAAAGTTGTGAACAAGCTGATCTTCGGACTCAGGGACAGCCTGAACCAGGATGCTTTTCTGGAATGTGTGGAAGGACTGGAGAAACTTTATGAAGAATAAACCTTATTTCCCCATGTTTATAGATTTGTCAGATAAGAACATCGTTGTGGCAGGAGGCGGCAAGATCGCCACAAGAAGAGTGCGTACACTTCTGAAATTTACAAGAAATATTACTGTGGTGGCACCGAAAGTTACACAGGAACTGATGGATCTTGGGAAGGCAGGAACAATAACCTTACATAACCGGCCTGTGAAACGTTCTGATTTTGCAGCCGCATATATGGTGATCGCAGCCACTAATGACTGGAAATTAAACGATGAGATCCACCGTGTCTGTCGTGAAGAGGGTATTTATGTGAATGTAGCCTCCGACAGAGAAGCCTGTGATTTTTATTTCCCGGGTGTTTATATGCGGGATGAGATGGTTGTAGGTGTTACGGCCAGCGGCCTTGACCATAAGAAAGCGAAGCGTATACGGGAAGAGATACAGAAAGCACTGGAAAAAGTATTAGAGGAGCAGGACGATGAAGAAGAATAAGATCGTGATCGGAAGCAGAGAGAGCAAGCTTGCAGTGCTCCAGAGCGAAATGGTCCGTGACTATATAAAGAAACAGAATCCGGAACTTGAGGTGGAAATACTTACCATGAAGACCACCGGAGATATCATCCTTGACCGCACCCTGGATAAAGTAGGGGGAAAGGGTCTCTTTGTAAAAGAACTGGACAAAGCACTGATGGACGGAAAAAGCATTCTTTCTGTACACAGCCTTAAAGATATGCCAATGGAAGTACAGGAAGAGCTGCCGCTTCTGGCATTTTCCAAAAGAGAAGACCCGAGAGATGTGCTGGTACTTCCGGAGGGCGTTACAGAGTTAGATAAGAATAAACCTCTTGGATGCTCCAGCTTAAGACGAACTCTGCAGCTGAAAAAATATATCCGGATATGGAAGTGAAGAGTATCCGCGGAAATCTCCAGACAAGACTTCGTAAGCTGGATGAAGGCCAGTACAGCGGCCTGATCCTGGCAGCGGCAGGACTTAAGCGACTGGGACTTAAGGCACGCATCAACCGGTATTTTACAGCAGATGAGATCATTCCGGCGGCAGGCCAGGGAATCCTTGCTGTGCAGGGCCGTAAAGGGGAAGATTACGGATTTCTTGATGGTTATTGTGATGCAGACGCCTGGGCAGCAGGAAGTGCGGAGAGAGCGTTTGTGAAACTTCTGGATGGTGGATGTTCTTCACCTGTGGCAGCTCATGCGGAAGTTTATGGGGAAGAGATTTATCTCCGCGGTCTTTACTACAATGAAAAAGACGGTTCCCATGTAACAGGAACTCTGCGTGGACAGAGAAAAGATGCAGAGAAACTTGGCAGAGAGCTTGCAGAAACTCTTCGGGAAAAAGGAGAAAATAAAGAATGAAAACAGGAAAAGTTTGGCTTGTAGGTGCAGGCCCTGGGGATATCGGTCTTTTTACATTAAAAGGTCTTAAGGTTCTGGAGCAGGCAGATGTGGTTGTTTATGACAGCCTTGTGGGACAGGGCGTACTGTCACGGATCCCGGCAGAGGCGAAGCTGATCAACGTGGGAAAACGTGCCAGCCATCACATCATGCGCCAGGAGGATATCAATCAGGTGCTTCTTGAGGAGGCGCAGAAAGGACATCGCGTAGTACGACTGAAAGGCGGAGACCCTTTTCTTTTCGGAAGAGGCGGCGAGGAGCTGGAGCTTCTTGAGGAGAACGGAATCGCTTATGAGGTGGTTCCGGGAGTTACCTCTTCCATCGCAGTTCCTGCATACAACGGAGTTCCGGTGACACACAGAGATTTCTGTTCTTCTGTGCACATTATTACGGGACATAAGCGTGCAGGAAAGGAGTACGACATTGATTTTCGCGCTCTTGTTGACACAAAAGGTACCCTGGTATTTCTTATGGGTGTGTCCGCACTTCCGGATATCTGTGCAGGACTTATGAATGCAGGAATGGATAAAAATATGCCGGCAGCGATCCTCCAGAAGGGAACCACAGCAGGACAGAAACGCATCGTGGCTACAGTTTCCACTCTGGAAGAAGAAGTGAAGCGTCAGGGAATCGAGACGCCGGCTATTATTGTTGTGGGCAAAGTCTGTACACTGGCTGAGAAATTCGGCTGGTATGAGGAACTGCCTCTTGCAGGCTGGAAGGTTCTTGTCACAAGACCGAAGGAACTGATTTCCAGAACAGCAGATAAACTTCGTGAAAAAGGCGCGGAGGTACTGGAACTTCCGGCTATCCGTACTGTGCCAATGGAGGATCAGAGGCTCCTCCATGAAGCTTTGCGAAGCTTGAAACATATCAGTGGCTGGTATTTACAAGTCCTACGGGAGTAAGAGTATTCTTTGAGGAACTGATCCGTTACGGAAAAGATATCCGTGCTATGGGAAATATCCGTCTGGCAGTGATCGGAGAGGGAACCAAAAAAGCTCTGAAGGAGCGTGGCCTTCTTGCAGATTTCGTGCCGTCTGTATATGATGGCGCCACCCTTGGAAAAGAGCTTGCAGAGATCCTTTCCGGAGGAGAGAAAATCCTGATTCCCCGTGCTGAAAAAGGAAATGAGAAGCTTACTGCATTTCTTATAGAGGCGGGCGCATCTGTTTCTGATATTCCGACTTATCAGACCGTTTATGAGGCGAGTCAGCTTATTGACGAGAAGAAGGAATTTGAGAACGGCGAGATCAGCTGTGCAGTATTTACAAGTGCTTCCACAGTGAAAGGCTTTGCGGAAGGAACAAAAGGACTGGATTATTCAAAAGTCAAGGCAGCCTGCATCGGAAAACAGACCAAAGCAGCAGCGGAGAGTTTTGGAATGAAAGCATATATGGCAGAAAAAGCCACCATTGACAGTCTTGTCAAACTGGTGGAGGATATGAAAAGGAGCGAATGATCATGGAATTGACAAAAAGACCAAGAAGATTAAGAAACGGAGAGTATCTTCGCAAGATGGTGCGTGAGACAAGAATGGATAAATCTTCTCTTATGTATCCGATGTTCGTAATGGAAGGCGAGAATAAGGAAGAAGAAATTCCGTCCATGACAGGACAGTACCGCTACAGTCTGGACCGTCTCCCATATAAGCTGGAGCAGCTTGCAAAAGCAGGTGTCGGAAGTGTTATGCTTTTCGGTATCCCGGATCATAAGGATGAAACAGGAAGCGGCGCATACGATCCGGAAGGAATCGTACAGAGAGCACTTCGGGTTGCAAAAGAGAAATTCCCGGAGCTTTATTATGTAACAGATGTGTGCATGTGTGAGTATACTTCCCACGGCCACTGCGGCGTTCTCTGCGGACATGATGTAGATAACGACAAGACTCTGGACCTTCTTGCAAAAACAGCTCTTTCCCATGTAGAGGCAGGTGCTGATATGGTAGCTCCTTCTGACATGATGGATGGCCGTGTTGCAGCAATCAGAGAATGCCTGGATAAAGCAGGACATTACACAACACCGATCATGTCCTATGCTGTAAAATATGCTTCTGCGTTTTACGGCCCGTTCCGTGAAGCAGCAGATTCAGCTCCGGCCTTTGGCGACAGAAAGAGCTACCAGATGGATCCGCACAACAGCAGAGAGGGACTGAAAGAGGCCCTCGCAGATGTGGAAGAGGGTGCTGATATTATTATGGTAAAACCGGCTCTTGCATACCAGGATATGATCTGGCAGGTAAAAGAGGCAACAAACGTACCGGTTGCAGCATACAGCGTCAGCGGTGAGTACGCAATGGTAAAAGCCGCAGCAGCAAATGGCTGGATCGATGAGGAGAGGATCGTAGGCGAGATGGCTACCGGAGCATTCCGTTCAGGAGCACAGGTTTATCTTACTTATTATGCAGAACTTCTTGCAAGACTTATGGATGAAGGGAGAATCGGCTGATGACAAGATCAGAACAGTTATTTGAGCGTGCAGTAAAAAGGATCCCGGGCGGCGTAAACAGTCCGGTAAGATCTTACGGAGCTATTGGCGAGGCACCTCGTTTTATTGAAAAAGCAGATAAATGCTATATTTATGATGTAGATGGCAACCGTTATGTAGATTATATTGATTCCTGGGGACCGATGATCCTGGGACATAATTTCCCGGAGATCCGCGAGAGCGTAATCAAGGCCTGCGAGAATGGCTTAAGTTTCGGATGCGCCACAGGTATTGAGGTGGAGATCGCAGAGTTCATCTGTGAGCACATTCCTCATGTAGATATGATCCGTATGGTAAACTCAGGAACAGAGGCTGTTATGAGCGCCATCCGTGCAGCAAGAGGATACACAGGAAAAGATAAGATCATTAAATTCGCAGGATGCTATCACGGACACAGTGACTGCCTTCTGGTAAGCGCCGGTTCTGGTGTGATGGCAAGCGGAATTCCGGACAGTGCAGGCGTTCCGAAGGGATGTACACAGGATACCATGACAGCAACCTATAATGATGCAGCCAGTGTGGAAGCACTTCTCAAGCAGGAAGAAGGAAATGTGGCAGCAGTGATCGTGGAAGCTGTAGGAGCCAACATGGGTGTTGTTCCTCCGAAACCAGGATTCTTAAAAAGACTTCGTGAGCTCTGCGATGAGCATAATTGTCTGCTGATCTTTGATGAGGTTATCACAGGCTTCCGTCTTGCTTTCGGCGGCGCAGCAGAGTATTTTGGCATCCGTCCGGATCTTGTAACTTACGGAAAGATCATCGGAGCGGGTATGCCGGTTGGTGCATACGGCGGACGTAAGGAGATCATGGAGCTTATTTCTCCATGCGGCCCTGTATATCAGGCAGGTACATTAAGCGGAAATCCGGTTGCCATGGCAGCAGGATTCACACAGCTGAAATACCTCTATGAGCATCAGGAAATTTATAAAGAGCTGAAAACAAAAGGTGAAAAGCTTTACGGCGGATTAAAGAAGATCGTTGAGGAAAAAGGTCTTCCATATCAGGTAAATTATGATTCTTCCCTGGCAAGTATTTTCTTTACAGATCAGGAAGTAAAAGATTATGTTTCTGCAAAAACTTCTGATCTTGATCTTTTTGCGAAATACTTCAAGGGAATGTTGAAACGTGGTATTCATCTTGCACCATCACAGTTTGAGGCAATGTTCCTTTCCACAGCACATACAGACGAAGTTATTGATGAGACTCTGGAGGCAATGCGTGGTGCACTGGGAGATCTGTAAAAAACAGCAACTTTGCATAAAAAATTGCACAAAAGATAACAGGATGATAACTTGTCCTTGTAGGAACTTTGTGATAAAATAAACATAAAAATACGCAGCGAATGTGAAAGCAGGAGGCCAGAGCTTATGGGAAAAAAGAAGTACGTGGCTTACGTGGGAACTTATACCCATGGAACCAGTAAAGGAATTCAAGTATACGACGTAGATGTAGAGAACGGAACACTTACAGAGCGCAGTGAGGTAGAAGTCAGCAATGCTTCTCACCTGGCAGTTTCCAAGAACGGCAAATATCTGTACTCCATCGAGGATGAGGGTGTAGCCGTATTCCGCAGAGATAAGAACGGTGATCTTTCCCGTATCAACAGTGTTGATATCAACGGAATGAGAGGATGCTATCTTGCAACAGACGTAGATGGAAGATATCTTTATGTGGCTGGTTATCATGATGGTAAGGTAACGGTTGTACATACACATAAAGACGGACGTCTTGGAAGCGTTATGGACGGTGTTTTCCACAAAGGACTTGGAAGCGTGGCAGAGCGTAACTTCCGTCCGCATGTAAACTGTGTCCGCCCCACACCGGATAACAAATATCTCTGTGCAGTAGATAACGGTATCGATCAGGTGAAGATATACCGTATCAACAAGAAGAAAGATAAACTGGAGCTTGTTGATATCCTTCGCTGCCCGAGAGAGAGCGGCCCGCGTATCATCCGTTTCAGTGATGACGGAAGATTTGCATATCTTCTTTTTGAGCTGAGCAATGAGGTTAAGGTATACAGCTATGACGGAAGCGGCAAGAACCCGGAATTCGAGCTTCTTCAGAGCATCACTACCCTTGGAAAAGAGGACGCAAATGATGCAATCCATAATGCCGCATCCGGTATATCCATGTCTGCAGACGGTAAATATCTTTTCTGTACAACAGCAGGCGAGAATACTGTCACAATGTATGCAGTAGACCAGGAAACAGGCCTTCTGACAAAGAAATTTTCACTTCCGATCAGTGGCGATTATCCGAAAGACCTGATGATCTTCCCGGACAACAAGCACATTGCAGTTGCTAATCATGGAAGTAACAGCATAACAGTATTTACTGTTGATTATGAGAAAAATATTATCATGATGAATGAGAAGCCAAGAAAGATCGAGACACCGAACTGTATCCATATCTGGCCTGTGCCGGATGAATGGGAGGATCCGGCAGATCCATTAACTTCTGCTGAAAAGTAAAACAGAATATAATATAACAGAATAAAACAGACTCAGGGACGAGTGGTAAGACAGCCGGTTCTGAGTCTGTTTTTCTGTTTTTATCTGTGATAAAATTCATGGATACGGTCCATGCGTGCGCTCATGTTGTTAAAGAGTGCGTCTGTGATCGTAAGTGCTGCCATAGCCTCCACAACAACTACTGCACGAGGGACGATCACCGGGTCGTGGCGTCCTTTGATCTCAAGCTCCAGATTTTCGCCCTCACTGGTGACAGTGGACTGAGGCTGGCTGATAGATGGGGTAGGCTTGATGTGGGCACGAAGGATAATATCACTTCCGTCACTCATACCACCCATGATACCTCCCGCATGGTTGGAAGTCTTGGTAATGATGCCGTCTTTCAAGGAAAAACCATCGTTGTCAGCGGAACCGGTCAGTTTTGTTACCTGAATTCCGTCACCGATCTCAACAGCTTTTACAGCACCGATGGACATGATCGCATGGGCAAGAGTTGCATCCAGCTTGTCAAAAACAGTATCGCCAAGCCCGGCAGGAACATTTCTGATCCGGCATTCTATGATGCCGCCTGCACTGTCCTGATTTTTGAGGCATTCTTCAAGATAGGCAGAAGCTTTCTCTGCTGCGTCTGCATCCGGCATGCAAAGTGCATTATTTTTGATCTCATCTTCTGAAAAAGACCGAATCTCCACAGGCCCGATCGATTTTGTATAAGTGGTAAAAGTAATGCCAAGTTCATTAAGCAGCTTGATTGCAATCGCACCGGCCGCCACCCGTCCGGCAGTTTCTCTTCCTGAAGAACGTCCGCCGCCCCGGTAATCACGGAACCCGTATTTCTGGTCAAAAGTATAATCTGCATGTCCCGGCCGGTAGGAGTATGCGATATTTCCATAGTCTCTGGAACGCTGGTCTGTGTTGCGGATGAGAAGAGAGATCGGAGTTCCGGTAGTTTTTCCCTCGAAGACACCGGAGAGGATTTCTACCAGATCACCTTCCTTACGTGCTGTTGTATAGCGGCTCTGACCTGGCTTTCTGCGGTCAAGGAACACCTGGATATCTTCCTCGCAGAGAGAAAGACCTGCCGGGCAGCCGTCAAGAACTGCACCGATAGCCTTGCCATGAGATTCGCCCCAGGTGGTAACTACGAATTTTTTTCCGAATGATGACTGACTCATTTGTATAACTTCCTTTCGTTGGAATTCTGGAATCATTATATAGGAAGCCGGAAAAAATGTAAAGAAGAGGAGAATGCTTACGTAAAGATTCTGTGAAATTATAAAAAGCTTTTTAAAATGAAAATGTATGAATTGACAAAGCTATTTTGACTATTTATAATAAAAAAGAATTTTGCCCTGGCAAAAGCAAAGCAAAAGAAGGGAAGTGGAAATCGTGGTAAGGATTTATAAGACAATAGACGGGGCCATCCACCAGATACAGGAACCGGAGGAAGGCTGCTGGATTGCACTGACGAATCCGACGGCAACAGAAATTTTTGAATTTTCCGAGAAGTTTGATATAGAGGTTGACGATCTGCGATCCCCTTTGGATGAGGAAGAACGGTCACGTATCGAAGTTGAGGATAATTATACACTGATCCTGGTAGATGTTCCTATGATCGAGGAACGTAATGATAAGGACTGGTATGGAACCATTCCTCTTGGTATCATTGTTACCGGTTCCATGATCATTACCATCTGTCTGGAGGACACGCCGGTTCTGACTAGATTTATGGAGGGAAGGGTCCGGAGCTTTTTTACCTATATGAAGACACGCTTTATCTTCCAGATTCTTTACAGAAATGCAAGTATGTACCTGCGTTATCTGCGTATCATCGATAAGAAAAGTGAGCAGGTGGAGGAGAAACTGCATCTTTCCACAAGGAATGAGGAGCTGATCGAGCTTCTAGAACTGCAGAAATCCCTGACATATTTTATCACATCTCTGCGGTCTAACGAAGTTGTGCTGGAGAAGCTTCTGAAGATAGACAGCATCAAGAAATATCCGGAGGACACAGATCTTCTGGAGGATGTTATCACTGAGAACAAGCAGGCGATCGAAATGGCCAATGTGTACAGTGGAATCCTGAACGGAACCATGGATGCTTTTGCATCGATCATTTCCAATAATATGAATATCGTCATGAAAGTACTGGCGATCATTACCATTGTTATGAGTATTCCGACTATCGTGTTTAGTGCCTACGGAATGAACGTGGCAGGTTCCGGTATGCCGTTGTCTCACAGTCCCTGGGGCTTTTTGCTCATCATAATTTTTTCTGTAGCAATCAGTGCTGTTGCGGCTATTATTCTTTCCAAGAAGCGCTTTTTCTGATTTTTCAAGAGTTTTCTGAAAGGAGATTTTAATGAAATTTATCAACAAACTGGAACGTAAGTTTGGAAGATTTGGTATTCCCAATCTGACAGTTTATATTATCGGATGCTATGTGCTGGGGTATTTTCTGGCTATGCTTGCTCCTGGAGTTCTGGATATGCTGAGTCTTGATATGTCCATGGTAATGAGAGGACAGATCTGGAGACTTGTGACATGGGTGATTTATCCGCCTTCCAGTGTAGGAGGAACCGGTAATCTTGTGATGTTCCTTCTGGCAATCTTTTTCTTTTATTATCCGATCGGTACTTCACTGGAGCGTACGTGGGGAACATTCCGGTATACTTTGTATATTTTTTCAGGACTTTTGTTCACTGTGATCGCAGCAGTTCTTCTGCATGCGTTTACAGGTGGTTATGTGACAATGAATGGAATTACGTATTCTCTTGGCGGCAGTATTTTTACCACCTATTATATCAGTCTTTCCATTTTTCTGGCTTATGCAGTCACATATCCGGATCTGGAGCTTTTGCTTATGTTTGTCATCCCTATCAAGATGAAATGGATGGCATTTATATACGGACTTTTTATTGCATGGGATATTGTATCCTATCTTAGAGCAGGACTTTGGGTAGGCGTTGTGCCAATCGTGGCATCGCTTTTAAATTTTGTGATCTTTTATTTCAGCACAAGAGATATGAACCGCTACAATCCGAAAGAGATCCGCAGGAAGCAGCAGTTTAAGAAGGCTATGGCTCCGTCCAGAACGGGTTATGGACCGGATGGAATCGCAAAGCATAAATGTGCGATCTGTGGCCGTACTGAGAAGGATGATCCGAATCTGGAGTTCCGCTTCTGCTCAAAGTGCAAAGGAAATTATGAATATTGCCAGGATCATTTATTTACGCACAAACACGTACAGTAAAACGTAAAAAAGGGAGGATATTCAATTATGAAAAGAACGAAGATCATCTGTACACTTGGACCTGCCAGCAACAACAGGGAGACTCTGAAAGCTCTTATGGAGAATGGAATGGATATTGCCAGATTCAACTTTTCCCATGGAGATCATGAGGAGCAGAAGGGCCGTGTGGACATGATCAAAGAGCTTCGTGAGGAGCTTGATATACCTATAGCCATGCTTCTTGATACAAAAGGACCTGAGATCCGTACCAGACTTTTAAAGGACGGACAGAAGGTAAAACTGGAAGCAGGAAAACAGTTTGTACTTGGAATTGGTGATTTTGAAGGTGACGACAAGAAAGTTGCCATCACATATGAGACACTTTACAAAGATGTAAAACCAGGAAATAGAATTCTTATTGATGATGGTCTGATCGAGCTGGAAGTTAAAAAAATCAAGGGAACAGATATCATCTGCAGCATCTTAAACGGTGGAGAGCTGGGAGAGAAGAAGGGTGTAAATGTTCCTTATGTAAAGGTTAATCTTCCGGGAATCACAGAGCAGGATAAAAAGGATATCCTTTTTGGTATCGAACAGAAATTTGATTTTATCGCAGCATCTTTCGTCCGTTCCGCTGAGGTGATCCGTGAGATTCGTAAGCTTCTGAATGATAACGGTGGACAGGATATCGGCATTATCGCAAAGATCGAGAATGCAGAAGGTGTAGAGAACATTGATTCTATCATCGAGTCTTCTGACGGAATCATGGTTGCCCGTGGAGATCTTGGAGTTGAGATTCCGGCAAGCCAGGTACCGCATATCCAGAAAGAGATTATCCGTAAATGCAATGATCATTATACACCGGTTATCACAGCAACACAGATGCTGGATTCCATGATCCGTAATCCTCGTCCGACACGTGCTGAGGTAGCTGATGTTGCCAATGCGATCTATGACGGAACAGATGCGATCATGCTTTCCGGAGAGACAGCAGCCGGTAAATATCCTATTGATGCGCTCCACATGATGGCAGAGATCGCAGAGATGACAGAGCCGCATCTGGATTACAAAGTGTTTATTGAGCATCGTTCCATGGATGGAAGAGAGAAGATTTCCAGTGCAGTAGCACTTGCGGCAGTACGTACTGCAAAGAACCTGAGGCTAATGCCATTGTAACACCGACTATGAGTGGAAATACAGCAAGACTGATTTCCAATTTCCGTCCGAGGTTCCAATCTATGCGATCACACCGAACTCAACCATCCAGCATAAGCTTCAGTTGATCTGGGGCGTAACACCTCTGAAGGGATATCAGAGAGATACCACGGACCATATCATGTCTCAGGCCATGAATGTTGTCCGCAGCCGTCATCTGATCCATAAAGGTGACCTTGTTGTATTTACAGCGGGCGACCCTGCAACCAATATGACAAATGGTCATGGCGCAGTTACTAACATGATGCACGTGATCGAGGCAGAATAATGTTACTGTTCTGCAATTGCAGACAGTGAGCAAACGAAACAGGAGATGCAGTTATTATGAAAAAAGTACCATTTGTGACACTTGAGAAACTGAACGAGATTACTGAGAAATATCCGACACCTTTTCATCTTTATGACGAGAAGGGAATCCGCGAGAATGCAAAAACTCTCAAAGAAGCTTTTGCCTGGAACAAAGGATTCAAGGAATTTTTTGCAGTAAAGGCAACACCGAACCCGTATCTTATCAATATTCTTCAGGAGTATGGCTGTGGCTGTGACTGCTCCTCTGCAACAGAGCTTATGATGGCCAAAGCTGTAGGCTGTAAAAAAGGAGACATCATGTTCTCATCCAACGATACACCGGAGAAAGAGTTCAAATATGCAGATGAGATCGGCGGAATCATCAACCTTGATGATATTACACATATTGAGAGTGTAGAGCGAGCTCTTGGAAAGATCCCGGAAGTGATCAGCTGCCGTTATAACCCGGGTGGAGTATTTAAGATCAGCAATGGTATCATGGATAATCCGGGAGATGCCAAGTATGGTATGACTACAGAGCAGATTTTTGATGCTTTCCGTATCCTGAAATCAAAGGGAGCGAAAGAGTTCGGTATCCACGCATTCCTTGCAAGCAATACGGTAACTAACGATTACTATCCGATGCTTGCAAAAGTAATGTTCGAACTTGCTGTAAAGCTTCAGAAAGAAACAGGTGCACATATTAAGTTCATCAACCTTTCCGGTGGAATCGGAATTCCTTATAAACCGGATCAGGAGCCGAATGATATCCGTGTGATCGGTGAAGGTGTCCGCAAGGTTTATGAAGAGGTACTTGTTCCGGAAGGAATGGGTGATGTGGCGATCTATACAGAGCTTGGCCGTTTCATGATGGGACCGTATGGCTGCCTTGTTACAGAAGCAATCCATGAGAAACACACACATAAAGAATACATAGGTGTAGACGCCTGCGCAGTAAATCTGATGCGTCCGGCTATGTACGGAGCTTATCATCATATTACAGTTATGGGCAAGGAGAACGAGCCATGTGACCATAAATATGATGTAACAGGATCTCTCTGCGAGAACAATGATAAATTTGCCATTGACCGTATGCTTCCGAAGATTGATATGGGAGATCTTCTTGTGATCCATGATACAGGTGCTCATGGTTTTGCAATGGGATATAACTACAATGGTAAACTGAAGTCTGCTGAAATTCTTCTTCATGAGGATGGAAGCTTCGAGATGATCCGCCGTGCTGAGACACCGAGAGATTATTTCGCAACATTTGACTGCTTCCCTGTTTTTGAAAAACTTCTCCAGGACGAGGATGAGCTGAAATAATATATAGTTATACGATATGAAAATATGAAAAAGACCGTCTGTGCATATGGTTAATTATGCGTGGACGGTCTTTTTTTGCTACATGAAAAAATATTTATGAGTTCTGGCTGCCTGACATTTCTGCCAGTGCTTTCCGGAACTCGAAGAAGAACAGGATTGCAGTAAATGTAACTGCCAGGATATCTGCCACCGGTTCTGCCATATAAACCGCATTTGTCTGATTGCCGCGGAAAATATGAGGCAGAATATAGATCAGTGGGATGACCAGCACAAATTTCCGGACAATGGCCACGATAATGGAATCCTTGGCTCTGCCGAGAGAGATGAAGGTCATCTGGCATGCAATCTGGACTCCGAATATAAATACTACAGCCATGTAGATACGGAGAGATGTTTTTGTAAAGGCAAGTAGTGTGCTGTCCGAAGTGAACATTCCGGCGAAAATTTGTGGGAAGATCATGATGATCATCCAAAGGATCACAGAATAGGTGACGCTTGTTTTCAGAAGGAGTTTAAAAGTGGAACGTACACGGTTCTCGTTGCGTGCACCGTAATTATAGCTGATGATCGGCTGTGCACCTTGTCCAAGTCCCTGAAGAGGAAGCATAGCGAACTGCATAACGCTGGTAAGGATGGTCATGGCTCCTACAGCAACATCTCCTCCGTATTTCAGGAGAGAAGAGTTATAGCAGACAGAGATGATGCTCTCACTGAGCTGCATAACGAAAAGGGAAGAGCCAAGAGCCATACAGGGCAGAAGAATATCTGCTTTCAGCTTCATGGTTTTTCTTCGAAGACGGAGAAATGTCTTTTTTCCAAAGAGAAAAGACAGCACCCAGATACAGGAAAGTGCCTGGGAGATCACGGTTGCAAAAGCAGCACCACGTACACCCATATGGAAGCCGAAGATGAATACGGGATCCAGGATGATGTTAGCGACTGCACCAATGAGAACAGAGAGCATTCCTGTTTTTGCGAAGCCCTGAGCAGTGATGAAGTTGTTCATGCCAAGTGTAAGCTGTACAAAAACAGTTCCGATCGCGTAAATGTTCATGTAACCAACAGCGAAATCAATAGTGTTGGTACTTGCACCGAAGGCCATGAGAAAGCTGCGGTTTCCCATAAGCAGGATCACGGTCAGTATTACGGAGATGATGATCTGCATGGTGAAACAGTTTCCCAGGGTACGTTCAGCTTTATCGGTATCATTTTTTCCCATAAATATGCTGGCTCTGGGAGCACCACCGTTTCCGACAAGAGCAGCGAAGGCAGACACTACCATGATCAGCGGCATGCAGACACCGACACCAGTGAGTGCCAATGCGCCATCACCGGGAATGTGTCCTATGTAGATGCGGTCAACAATGTTATAAAGCATGTTGATCAGCTGTGCAGCTACGGTAGGAAGTGCAAGGCGCAGAAGCAGGTGGCCAATGGGCTCAGTACCTAAAAAACTTTTGTCTTTTTCCATTCATTTCAGTCCTTTCGTGAAATTGCTACAGTTAACTTTTATATAACAAAAACCTGACAGATCACTCCGTCAGGTTTTCCTGATAATGCCGCTGGCCGGACTCGAACCGGCACGGATTGCTCCGCTTGATTTTGAGTCAAGTGCGTCTGCCAATTCCGCCACAGCGGCATAACCATTTATTATAATATCATAGGAACAATGGGAATGCAAGGAATTTTTTTGAAATTGCGATAATATATGCAAAAAATTCAAATTCTAAAAAGTTTATGAAATCGAAGTGTTTTCCTTGAAATAGACTGAAAAAAGTGGTACAGTGTCTTACAAAGCTGTATCACATGATATAGCACTGTGGATATAGCAATATACTATAAGATAACGGAGGAGACTACATGAATCTGAATTCCAAAAAACCAGAGAAGCGGCCTTTGTATGTATATTACATCATTGCGGTCGTGATCATTATTCTGCTCAATGTTTTTGCTCTTCCTGCCATTTCAGAGAGAAGTGTGAAGGAAACGGATTACACTACCTTTCTGAAAGCTGTAGACAGAGGAAAAGTATATGAAGCAACCATTAATTCCGATTACATTTACTATACTATGAAGGTAGATGGAAATGATGTTTACTGTAAGACGGTATCCGTAGATGATAAGGATCTTGTTTCACATCTTTATGATGCTGGTGTAAGCATTGAGGGAACAGCACCGCAGAGACAATCACTGCTTTTGTCACTGATCGCAGGTTATATTCTCCCGATTGCTGTTTTATTCTTCTTGGACGCTGGCTCAGCAAGAAGATGATGAGTTCCATGGGTAACGGTGGTCCGGGAGGCATGATGTCTTTTGGAAAGAGCAATGCCAAAGTCTATGTGAAGTCCTCCACAGGAATTAAATTTTCCGATGTGGCAGGAGAAGACGAGGCTAAGGAGCTTCTTTCAGAGATAGTAGATTTCCTGCACAATCCACAGAAATACAGAGAGATCGGTGCATCCATGCCAAAAGGAGCACTTCTTGTAGGCCCTCCGGGAACTGGTAAAACACTTCTTGCCAAGGCTGTTGCCGGTGAGGCGGAGGTTCCGTTTTTCTCCATCTCAGGTTCTGAGTTTGTGGAGATGTTTGTTGGTATGGGTGCTGCCAAGGTCCGTGACCTCTTTAAACAGGCTAATGAGAAAGCTCCCTGTATTGTGTTTATCGATGAGATCGATACGATTGGTAAGAAACGTGACGGCGCGGGAATGGGCGGTGGAAATGATGAGCGTGAGCAGACACTGAACCAGCTGCTTACAGAGATGGATGGTTTTGACGGTTCCAAGGGTGTTGTGATCCTGGCTGCTACCAACAGACCGGATTCCCTTGATCCTGCACTTCTCCGTCCGGGACGTTTTGACAGAAGAATTCCGGTTGAACTTCCGGATCTTCAGGGTCGTGAAGAAATCCTTAAGGTTCATGCCAAGAAGATCAAGATCGCAGATACCGTTCGTTTTGATGAAATTGCCAAGGCAGCAGTTGGTGCTTCAGGTGCCGAGCTTGCCAATATTGTCAATGAGGCCGCACTTCGTGCAGTCCGTGATGGACGTAAATTTGCCACACAGGCAGATTTTGAGGAGAGTATTGAGGTTGTTATCGCAGGATATCAGAAGAAGAACCGTGTACTTTCCAATAAGGAGAAACTGATCGTATCGTATCATGAGGTTGGTCATGCCCTGGTTGCTGCCAAGCAGACGGATTCTGCGCCTGTCCATAAGATCACTATTATTCCCCGTACTTCCGGTGCACTTGGATATACCATGCAGGTGGATGAGCAGGAGCATTTCCTGATGACTAAGGAAGAACTGGAGAATAAGATCGCTACGTTTACCGGCGGACGTGCTGCAGAGGAGCTGATCTTCCATTCTATTACAACCGGAGCATCCAATGATATTGAGCAGGCAACCAAGCTTGCGAGAGCGATGATCAGCCGTTATGGTATGAGTGACGAGTTTGATATGGTTGCTATGGAGAACGTAAGCAATCAGTATCTGGGCGGTGATGCAAGCCTGACCTGTTCTTTTGAGACACAGACACTTCTGGATAAAAAGGTTGTGGATGTTGTTCGGAAGCAGCATGAGAAGGCTACGAAGATCCTTACGGATAATATTGGTAAACTTCATGAGATCGCCAAGTATCTTTATGAGCATGAGACGATCACAGGAGAGGAGTTTATGAAGATCCTTGAGGATAAACCGGTGGCGATCGAAGCTCTGCAGGAAAATATGAAAGCATAATCATCAGTTACAGAAAAAATACAGCAATAAAAAAAGTTCGGAGCCGGATGGCAGAAAAGAAGTGCCATCCGTATACCGGACTTTTTTTATTATAATACATATCTGTCTGCAAATTTATAATTTACCAGATTTCAGGATGTACCTTAGAACAGGTGAGCGCCAGGGAACCTGGTCCGATGTGGCAGGAGACGCTTAAGGAAAGAGGGAAGATATTAATTTCACCGATGTTTGGAAAATTAGCGAGAGTTTCTTTTCTGAATTCCTCGGCAGCGGCAAGGTTGTGAGAGTGGATGACATCCAGATTGATCTTTTCACCGAAACGGTTGGAAATATCGTCTCTGATAGCTTTGGTCATGGTGCTTTTTGCCTGGATCATGGTGCGGGCTTTGGAAAAGGCATCCAGCTTTTCACCCTGGATCTGGAGTATTGGCTTCAGACGGAGCATGGTTCCGATTGCAGCGGCAGCAGGGGTGATACGACCGCCCTGCTTGAGGAATTTCAGTGTTGCTACTGTGATGTAGATACTGGAATCAAAGCGGGTTTCTTCCAGCCAGTCACCGATCTCGGATGCTTAGAGGCCGTTTTTGGCCTGCTGGATGGCTTCAATGGCAGAATAGCGTAATGTTCCGGAAATTCGCTGGTTATTTACAACGCGTACGCGGCCATCGTAATCTTCGGAAAGCATCCTTGCTGTCTGCATAGAGCTGGAAAGTCCGCTGGACATGGGGATATGTACGATCTCATCGTAATCTTTAAGGAGTTTATCCCAGAGATCTGTAACAGATTCCGGAGTCGGCTGTGAGGTAGAAACGCGGCATCCCGGATTCTGCTCCAGATGCTGGAAAAACTCTGCCTGATTCATATCAATATCTTCCAGATATTCTTTATCATCTATAAAAAATGGCATGGGGAGCATATGTACTCCAAGTTCACGGGCCTGGGCTGGTGACATACCGCAGTTGCTGTCTGTAACAATGGCAATGGATTTCATAGTTGTAATCCTCCTTGTTGGAATATTTTGTGATCCGTACAGATAACCCAGTGAGGATTCTGCACAGCTGTTTTCAGTATACCACAGGAAACCACCCTTGTCATTCACAGTTTAATTCGCTATAATGATAAACAATGTTACTGGTTACTGTTTATTTACAGCAGCCGAACAATTACGAAGCAGTAAAGAGAGGGAATCATATGGATTGTCGTATTGCAGAAGAAATGGTCAGTAAATATATCAATCATACGCTGCCTTTAAATGATCTGGAGGATTTTCTGGAGCATATTGAGAACTGTTCCTCCTGCTACGATGAACTTGCCACATATTTCATTGTGCATAAAGCCATGCAGCAGCTGGATGAGCAGAAGGAAGATTCGGTTCTGGATTTCAGGAAACTTCTGGAGGAGGATATCCGGAAATCCAGGAAATATATTCGCAGGAAGAAATTTCACAGAGCTGTAGCAGCCGTTGCGGTCTGTGCTCTGATCGCTGTGCTTGTGGTCTTTCTCATTTTCGTGATCCTGGAAATTAAGGAGGGAATTAGATTTTGAGTGAAAAAATATTACTGATCGACGGACACAGCATTTTGAACCGTGCGTTCTACGGGCTGCCGGATCTTACCAATGCCGAGGGACGTCATACAGGAGCCGTATATGGATTTCTGAACATTATGTTCAGGATTATGGAGGAGGAAAATCCGGAATATCTGACAGTTGCTTTTGATCTGAGTGCACCTACGTTCCGCCACAAGAGATATGAAGCTTACAAGGGGACTCGTAAGCCTATGCCGGAAGAACTCAGGGAACAGGTTCCCCTGATCAGAGAAATGCTTACTGCGATGGGAATCAATATCATGTCGCTGGAAGGATATGAGGCAGATGATCTTCTTGGTACGGTTGCCAGAAGGAGTGAAGCGAAGGGGATGGATGTTACCATTCTTTCCGGAGACAGAGATCTTCTCCAGCTTGCCACAGATAAGATCCTGATCCGTTTGCCGAAGACAGTCCGGGGTAAGACAACCATTGAAAACTACCACACAGCGGAAGTTTTTGAAAAATATCAGGTAACACCGCCGCAGATTATCGAGCTGAAAGCATTGATGGGCGACAGTTCTGATAATATTCCGGGAATTCCAGGAGTAGGTGAGAAGACAGCCACCAAAATGATCGTTCAGTTTGGATGCATTGAGAATGCACATGAGCATCTGGAAGAAGTGAAGCCAAACAAGGCAAGAGAGTCTCTTCGGGAGCATTATGATATGGCACAGCTTTCCAAAGAGCTTGCTACTATTAATACAGACAGTCCTCTTGAATTTTCCTATGAGAAGGCAAAAGTTGAAAATCCGTACACACCGGAAGCTTATGAATTGTGCAAGAGACTGGAATTCAAAAATATGCTGAACCGTTTTGACACATCTATAGCAGCAGATTCTTCCATGGATCTGGAGTTTTTTACCTGCAATGATCTCTCAGGGGTGGAGACTCTGTTTGAAAAAGCTGCGAATAAGAAGCAGGTGGGAATATCCATCCTTGCAGATCCGGAGCAGGTATATACGGTAGGACTTGTCCTTGATGAAAAAGATATTTATCAGATTTCGGTGGGAGGACTTCTTACAGGAGAATATCTGTGCGGAAAAATTGCAACTCTTGGGGAACATACAGTAATCTGCGCCATGGATATCAAGGCAGTACTGAAGCATGCGGCACTTGCTGACCCGGCGAAGGTTTTTGACGCAGGTGTTGCCGCATATCTTCTAAATCCTCTGAAATCTTCCTACACTCACGATGATATTGCCAGAGAATATCTGGATGGCATGATGCTTCCTGCAAAAGAGGACCTTCTGGGAAAAACATCACAAAAGAAGGCCTGGGAGGATGAGATGGAGGGCCTAGGCAATTATGCCTGCTATCAGGCTTTTGTGCCTTATATGGCACGTAAAGTCCTTCTTGAGAAGCTGGATGAAACAGGAATGAGAAAGGTTTATGATGAAATTGAGCTTCCGTTGGTATTTACGCTGAATTCCATGGAGAAATGGGGAATTTCCGTCAAAGGAGAGGAACTTAAAAGTTACGGAGAGAAACTGAGTGTGCGTATTCAGCAGCTGGAGAAAACAATCTGGCAGGAGGCAGGGGAGGATTTTAATATCAATTCCCCAAAGCAGCTGGAGTGATCCTTTTTGAAAAAATGGGACTTCCAGGTGGAAAGAAGACCAAGACAGGCTATTCTACTGCGGCAGATATCCTGGATAAACTGGCACCGGATCATGCCATTGTGAAGGATATTTTGGAATACCGTCAGCTTACCAAACTGAAATCCACCTATGCGGATGGGCTTGGAAATGTGATTGGAAAAGACGGACGAATCCACTCCACTTTTAATCAGACGATTACAGCTACCGGTCGTATCAGCAGCACAGAGCCGAATCTTCAGAATATTCCGGTACGTATGGAACTTGGAAGACTGATCCGCAAGGTTTTTGTGCCGGAGGATGGATATGTGTTTCTGGATGCCGATTATTCTCAGATCGAGCTTCGTGTGCTGGCCCACATGTCCGGGGATGAGAAACTGATCCAGGCATACAGAGAGGCAGAGGATATCCACCGCCTTACAGCATCCCAGGTGTTCCATGTGCCCCTCGATGAGGTTACACCGCTGCAGAGACGAAATGCCAAGGCTGTAAACTTCGGAATCGTGTATGGAATCAGCTCTTTCGGACTGAGCCAGGATTTGAGTATAACCAGAAAAGAGGCAGCAGCCTATATCGAAAAATATTTCGAGACATATCCGAAGATCAAGGGATTTCTGGATGGCCTTGTAAAAGATGGCAGGGAACACGGTTATGTAACGACTATGTTTGGCAGAAGAAGACCGGTGCCGGAACTGAAATCAAGCAATTTCATGCAGCGTTCTTTTGGTGAGCGTGTAGCTATGAATTCCCCGATCCAGGGAACTGCGGCAGACATCATCAAGATTGCCATGAACCATGTTTATGAACGAATGAAACGAGAAGGCTTAGAGTCAAGGCTGGTGCTTCAGGTACACGATGAGCTTCTGATCGAGACCAGGAAGGAAGAAATCGAAATTGTTTCCCGCATTCTGGAAGAAGAGATGAAGGGAGCTGCCCATCTTGCAGTGGAACTTGACGTGGATATGCACCAGGGTGATAGCTGGTATGAGGCGAAATAAATGAGAGTGATCGGAGTAACCGGCGGAGTAGGTGCCGGAAAGAGTACAGTGCTTGGGATATTGGAAAAAGATTTTGATGCTTATGTGATCCAGGCAGATCTTTTAGGCCATGTTCTGATGGAACCAGGCGAAGAATGTTATGATGCAGTGATCGCATTGTTTGGAAAAGAAATCATAAAAAAAGATAAAACTATTGACCGCAGACGGATTTCTGATGTAGTATTCACAGATAAGGATATGCTTTTGAAATTAAACGGGATCATTCATCCGGCTGTGAAGCAGAGAATCCTGCACCTCATCGGCAAACAGAGAGAGGCAGGAAGAGGAATCTGTGTTGTGGAAGCAGCTCTTTTTCTGGAAGAAAGATATCAGGAGTTCTGTGATGAAGTCTGGTATGTATACACAGAGGAGGAGATCCGGATACAGCGGCTGATGGAAAGCCGAGGCTATTCCAGGGATAAATCTCTTGGCATTATCCGAAACCAGGTATCCGATCAGGTGTTCAGGGAGAATACAGACTATGTGATCGAAAATAACGGAGATCTGGAGGATACCCGGAGACAGATCAGAGAAGGGATAGAGAGAAATGAGACTTTGTAGTATTGCCAGCGGAAGCAGCGGCAACTGTATCTATGTGGGTTCGGAGGAAGCACACGTACTGGTGGATGTGGGAATCAGCGGAAAGAGCATTGAGAAAGGTCTGAATTCGCTGGAGCTTACCGGGAAGGATGTGGACGGAATCCTGATCACTCACGAACATTCCGACCATATCAAGGGACTAGGGGTGATCTCCAGAAAATACGGAATCCCCATCTACACCACAGGTGGAACAGCAGATGCCATGCTTCGGATGAAATCCCTGGGAAAAATGCCGGAAGGGCTGATCCATGAGATCCGGGAAGACGAACCTTTTGAGATCAAGGATCTGACAGTGAATCCTTTTACCATTCCTCATGATGCTGCCCAGCCGGTAGGTTATCGTCTGGAGTGTGGGGAGCATTCAGTTGGAATTGCCACAGACCTTGGGAAATACAATGATTATATTGTTAAGAATCTGGAGAATCTGGATGCGGTGCTTCTGGAAGCAAATCACGACATCCGTATGCTCCAGGTTGGTAAATACC
>ENA-OQCO01000404-OQCO01000404.1-human-gut-metagenome-genome-assembly--contig:-NODE-404-length-23866-cov-1.822907_pt1 | contig 23866 bp, 25 predicted proteins | sample MGYA00242500_ERZ504582 | MGnify/ENA primary metagenome ERZ504582 (study PRJEB26092, sample SAMD00036346) | human gut metagenome | host: Homo sapiens | study: EMG produced TPA metagenomics assembly of...
CCTTTTTTTTTACCGGTATTTTTGTTCTCCTGAGATGTGGCTTTTTCTGGATGAACGCCTGTTTTGTTAGTCATCTCTTCTGAATCTTTGGTTTCTTGTTTTCTCAAAAATTCTAGATTTCGCTTCTGCCACTCCGTCAGAACTTTTTTTTCTTGTTGATTTTTGATCCTTTTTTGCCATGAAATTCCTTTATTTATTTGAAATACTAGTCACTAATAGGTTATAAAAATCATCAGGAGAAGTAATTTCCTCAGATTTAGCCATAGCTTCTTTGTAAGTCTCTGCATGTTCAACAAGTTGTTCGAGCTCGTGTTTTAATGTCTCCCAACTTAATTCCGGTTCCTGCAATTGACGAGCGTAACCCTTTCTTTCAAAATAGTCAGCATTTTCAAGCTGGTCCCCACGGCTAGCTTCTTTTCCTAGAGGAACGATTAAATGAAGTTTTTTCATAGCCAACAATTCAAAAATAGTATTTGAACCACCACGAGTTACAACTAAATCCGCCATATCCATAAGAGGTTGGTACAAATCTGTCACATAATCAACTCTATAAAGATGACGCTCCAGGGTATTTAATGAGGAATCCCCAGATATATTGATGATATTATAGTTCTCAATCAGTTCTGGAGTTTTGCTAATAAAATCATTAAACACCTTTGCACCAGCTGATCCCCCAATAAAAAGGACTGTTTTTAGTTTCTCATCAAACTGTTCTTTAATCTTATCTAGTTGATCTGAATTATCAAACCTTGTCATACCCACCTTAGTGATAGCACCAACATGCCGTGTCTTCACCAAAGTTTTTGATTGTTCAAAAGTCGTAAACATAGTAGTTGCAAACTTGTATGCGATTTTATTGGCTAAGCCCATAGACAAATCAGACTCGTGAACATATACAGGGACTCTTAATAATTTAGACGCGATAACTGGCGGTACAGATACAAATCCGCCTTTTGAAAAGAGTGCTTGGGGACGAATCTTAGCAATAATTGCAATTGACTGTAGAATTCCCCAACCAACTTTAAAGACATCCAACATGTTTTGCCATGAAAAATAACGACGTAGTTTACCTGTAGCGATACTATGGAAGGTTACATCTAGACCAGACTTATCAATTTGTTCGTGTTCAATACCATGTTTATCACCGATATAGTGCACTTCCCATCCATCTTTTAGAAACTTTGGAATTAAGATAAGATTTAAAGTCACATGTCCAACTGTCCCTCCACCAGTAAAAACAATCTTTTTCGATTTTGCCATAGCCTATCCCTTCAATCGCTCAACAGTTGTGATAAATTCATCACCACGCACTTCGAAATTCTTGTACATATCCCAACTCGCGTTAGCAGGACTCAACAAGACAACATCACCTGCACTAGCTTGTTCAAAGGCAATGCGTGTCGCATCAGCCACATCTTTGGCATCCAGATAGGTTACACCAGCTTTGTCTGCAGCACGTTTGACACGAGGAGCTGATTCTCCCAAAATTACCATTTTCTTAAGTCCAGTAATATCAGGAATGAGTTCATCGAATTCATTACCACGGTCCAAACCACCGGCAATCAAAATGACTTTACTATTATCAAAGCCAGAAAGTGCTTTTTGTGTCGCTAAAATATTTTGTTGACTTACTATCATTATAGAATTTTACATCATCAATCGTATCAACAAATTGAAGACGGTGTTTAACCCCACCAAAGCTTGAAAGAGTTTCTTTAATTGCCTGGTTTGAAACACCTGACAATTTTGCTACAGCAATTGTCGCTAAGGCATTTTCAACATTGTGACTTCCTGGAACTCCAAGTTCATCAGCATGCATTAGCAACTCACCTTTGAAGTAGAGGCCACCATTTTCCAGATAAGCACCATCTACTTTTTCCACAGTTGAGAAGGGAACGACTTGTGCATTTGTTTGCGTAGCCAATTCTTTAGCCAAATCTTGATTAAAGTTTAAAATAATAAAATCGTCTGATGTCATTTCGTTTTGAATATTCCATTTGGCAGCTACGTATTCTTCAAAGCTACCATGATAGTCAATATGCGTCGGCATCAAGTTCGTAATCACAGCAATATGTGGATGGAAACTCTCAATTCCCATTAATTGGAAAGAAGACAACTCCATGACCAAAGTATCCTGATTTGTCACTGATTGCGCTACTTCTGATGCAGGGAAACCAATATTTCCAGACAAGACACCTGACTTTCCACCATGATTTAAAACATCAGCAATCATAGTTGTTGTGGTTGTCTTACCGTTTGAGCCTGTAATACCGATAATTGGTGCTTCAGAGACTAGGTAAGCCAATTCAACTTCAGTCCAAACTGGAATTTCTTTTTCAAGCGCACGAGCTACCATTGGATTATCATACCGAATTCCAGGATTCTTGACCATTAATTCAAAATTTTCATCCAAAAGTTCAAGAGGATGTCCACCACAAACAACCTTAATGCCTTCTTCAAGAAGTGATTGAGCCGATGGGTTTTCCTCAAATGCTTTTCCATCATTAACAGTAACAATAGCTCCTAGCTTAGCCAAAAGACGAGCCGCTGCTTCACCAGATTTAGCCAAACCAAGGACTAAAACTTTTTTATTTTCCAATTGTGTTATTGATTTCATAATTCATCCATTCTCTCAAATTGTATCATAACCATTTTACCCTTTATCACAAGCTATTTCAAGGAGTAGTATTTTCTAGTTACAGAAAAAAGCCAATCTAACAGATTGACTTTAATATCATGCTACTTATTTTCGCCTTGTTGAGCTTTATCACGATTGGGCTCTGACATGCCGAAAATATCTTTCAAGGTGAAATAACTCAATGTAAACATTCCTACCGTGACAAAGAACTCACCAGGTAAACTGAAAAATTTAATGATTGATAACACTGCTAAAAGCAAGAGCAATGCTAAGGTAGCCATGACAAAGAGAAGATTCATAGTGTTTTTAACCGACTTTGGTGCAATAAAGAAATAGAATGAAGCAATCAATATAGCAACAATCAGATAAAACATCTCTTCTCCTCTCTAAAAATTACTCAGCTTTCGCTGCTTTTTTTCTTACGTTTATTAGCTTTATCACGCTCTGCTTTATTCAAAATTTGTTTACGCAAGCGGATAGATTTAGGTGTTACTTCCATGTATTCATCATCATCCAAGAATTCAAGTGATTCCTCAAGTGTCAATATACGTGGAGTCTTGATAACAGCCGTCTGGTCCTTAGTAGCTGAACGCACGTTTGTCATTTGTTTTGCTGTAGTAATGTTAACACCAAGGTCATTTTCACGAGCATTCTCACCGACAATCATACCTTCATAAACTTCAGTACCTGGGTTAACAAAGATAGTACCACGTTCTTCAATACGCATAATTGAGTAAGTTGTCGCTTTACCTGTATCGATAGAAACGAGAGCACCACGGTGACGTCCGCCAATCTCACCAGGAACAACCGGCAAATATTGATCAAAGGTATGGTTCATAATACCGTAACCACGTGTCATAGACAAGAATTCAGTAGAGAATCCGATAAGTCCACGAGCTGGCACAAGGAAGATAAGGCGTGTTTGGCCGTTACCAACCATTTGCATATCAAGCATGTCACCTTTACGTTCTGAAAGAGCTTGGATGATTGAGCCTTGGTACTCCTCTGGAGTATCAATTTGAACACGTTCAAATGGTTCGCATTTCACTCCATCAATTTCCTTGATGATAACTTCTGGACGTGACACTTGAAGTTCATATCCTTCACGACGCATTGTTTCGATAAGGATTGACAAGTGCAATTCACCACGGCCTGAGACAGTCCATTTATCTGGTGAATCAGTTGGTTCAACACGTAGTGAAACGTCTGTTTGCAACTCAGCCAAAAGACGCTCTTCGACTTTACGTGATGTCACGTGTTTACCTTCGCGACCAGCAAATGGTGAGTTATTCGCCAAGAAAGTCATTTGAAGTGTTGGTTCATCAATACGAAGAACTGGTAATGGTTCAACAGCATCAGTTGGTGTGATTGTTTCACCGACGAAGATATCCTCCATACCCGAGATAGCAATCAAGTCACCAGCCTTGGCTTCTTCAATTTCACGACGCTCCAAGCCAAAGAAACCAAAGAGTTTCGTAACACGGAAGTTTTTAGTTGTTCCATCAAGTTTTGAAAGGGTAACTTGGTCACCAACTTTTACAGTCCCACGGAAGATACGTCCAATACCAATACGTCCAACAAAGTCGTTGTAGTCAAGAAGTGACACTTGGAATTGAAGTGGCTCATCTGAGTTATCTACAGGAGCTGGGATGTGATCTATAATAGTGTCGAAGATTGGAGCCATAGTGTGCTCTTGATCGGCAGGATTATCAGACAATGATGATGTTCCATTAATAGCTGATGCATAAACAACTGGGAATTCCAATTGATCATCATCTGCACCCAGTTCGATGAATAGCTCTAGGACTTCATCAACAACTTCTTCAGGACGAGCTGAGGGTTTATCAATCTTGTTGACAACAACAATTGGTGTCAAATTTTGCTCAAGAGCTTTTTTCAATACAAAACGTGTTTGAGGCATTGTCCCTTCATAAGCATCGACGACAAGAACAACACCGTCAACCATTTTCATGATACGTTCAACTTCTCCGCCAAAGTCGGCGTGCCCTGGTGTGTCCATGATATTAATACGAGTACCATTGTAAGCAACGGCTGTATTCTTAGCAAGGATGGTAATACCACGTTCTTTTTCAAGATCGTTTGAGTCCAATGCACGCTCATCAAGTTCCATACGTTCATCAAGGGTGTGTGATTGTTTCAACAATTCATCTACAAGTGTTGTTTTTCCGTGGTCAACGTGGGCAATAATGGCAACGTTACGGATGTCTTCTCTAAGTTTAGTCATCTTTTCCTCTTTATTATTTATTTCAACCTTTCAAGTATACCACATTTTCAATAAAATGGCAGAGATTGGATAATTGTAAACGTTTTTCAACAAAAAAGTGCTACCTTCCCTTATCCGGTTAGGCGCACCTTATCTCATTATTTGTCAATACTATAAGCAAGACTAGCAGCTCCAATGATTCCTGCATCATTTCCAAGCTCCGCTAATTTCACTTTTGTTGTACGGCGAACTTGTGGGAATGCATAACGTGTAAAGTATCCTTCAACACGACTACGCAAGAATTCTCCTGCGGCAGAAACACCACCACCGATAACGACAGAATCTGGGTTAAGAATGTTTGAGATGTTTGCTGTTGCAAGTCCGAGGTATTTAGAGACTTTATCAACAATGCTGTCAGCAAACTTATCACCTTCAGTAGCAGCTACGATAATATCTTTACTTGTCACAAACTCACCATTGTCTACAGCAGCTTTAATAGAAGAGTTTCCTTCGTATTTTTCTGCCAAATGATGTGCTACACGTACAATACCTGTTGCTGAAGCTACAGTTTCCAGACACCCCTTGTTTCCGCAAGTACACTCAAATCCTGTGTCAGGTTCAACAATAATGTGACCAATTTCCCCACCAGCACCGGCAACACCATGAATTAAGTTACCATCAGCGATAACACCGCCACCAACACCTGTACCCAATGTTACAAAGACAACATTCCGATTGTTAGCACCAGCACCAACCCAACGTTCACCCAGTGCAGCCACATTAGCATCATTATCAATAGCGAATGGAATACCAAGTTCTTTTTCAATAACAGAGCCAACTTCTTGAGTTTCTGCCCAGTTCAAGTTAAAGGCACCCGTTACTGTTTTATTTTCTCGGTCAACTGCACCTGGAGATCCCATACCAATTCCAATAAAATCTTCAGCAGTAAGTCCATACAATTCCAAACGGTGTTTCAAAGATTCTACAATGTCAGGAACAATGTGGCTACCATTTTCAAACGTATTTGTTTCAATAGCCCATTTTTCTTGAACTTCACCATCTGCAGTCAAAATACCAACTTAACAGTTGTTCCACCAAGGTCAATACCTAAGAGTTTCTTACTCATTTTCCTTCTCCATTTCAATCTGATGTTCACGTCGTAAAATCATTTCAGCAATAAGATAGTTTTCCTTGTCTATCAAAGCACTCTTATAAAGCGCTTCCAGTTCAATCTTCATCATCTCGATATCATAGAGCCTTTTACCCAAGTAAACTACTACCCCAAACTGCTTCAACAACTGTTGAACGTCATATAATGTTTTCATAGAAATATTTTAGCAAAAAGCTTAAGGCATGACAAGATAATTTTGAAAACCTTTATAGATTATTATGTACCTAGACAAAAAGCCCAAGTCTATTTGACTTAGACTCTTATCTATTGACAATTCGGACAAAAGCCATGCAAAATCATTTGCTCACGAGTGATGCGAAATCCTGTTTGCGATTCTACCTCTTCTTTGAAAGACGGAATCGGTAAATAATAATCAGTAATTTGACCACATTTTTCACAAACAATGTTTAAGTGGTCATGCCCCATAAAATCATAATATGTTGTATTATCATTATTAACCTTAATTTCAGAGACAATTCCCTCTTCGACTAACACTTTCAAGTTGTTATAGACCGTTGCTAAACTCATACCTGGATTATCAGGGAGAAGGTCATAATATATCACATCAGCACTAGGATGTTGATCAGACATCATCAAATAGCGGATAATAGCTTTACGAGATTCGGTTAATCGAATCCCTTTAGCTTTTAACTGATTCAAGATATCTTCGTAAACACCGAGACTATGTCGATGATCAGACATATCGCCGCCTCTCTTCTTCTAAAAGTATTTCGTATCTATTATACACTTTTAAAGGAACTCTTGACAATCATCTTAACTCAAAATTTTGATTATTTCAAGCCTGATGCTTGTCCAAGTTCTGCAGTCAACATCCAGATCGTCTTATCAATTTCTGATTTTGCATCCGTAAAGATATCATTTGAAGGAACATCTCCTTCTTCATCTGTAATATCCAAGCCAACTTGGAACAAGACAGACAAGTATTTGTATATATCAACCAATAGCTGAATTCGATCAGACATTGGTTGATCAAATGTACCAGTAGTTTCAGTCAAACCTGAATTAGATGAAAACTCTACCAAAGTTGAGTAGGGTTCACCACCAATGGTAATCAAACGCTCACTAATCTTATCAAGATAGGAATTCAAACTATCCATTAATTCATCCATTTTTGGGTGAAGATAAAGGAAACCAGGACCACGCATATACCAATGAACTTGATGCACAATAGAAGCTGCTACAGACAAATCGGCAACCGCTTGATTTAATACTGCTTTGGTTTTTGTGTTTGTTGGTGTCTCCGCTTGATGGTTAACTATTTCCTTGATTGTTTCTTTAATTGAATCTGTCATATTCTTTCTCCTTATTTAGAACCATTATTGTTTATGTTTATATTTTAAAATATTTATAAATAAGATACAAGTAAAACGCTTTTTCTGTCTTTTTTCGAATAGTTAGGTATGCTTAGTATTTTATATTTTTTTCTTGGTACCTCTTTAGGCTCGTTTATTGGATTGATTTGTGATCGTTTTCCTGAGAAGTCGATTATTTTTCCTAGAAGCCATTGCAATCAGTGTGGGCATCCGTTACGTTTTTTCGAAATGATTCCGATCCTATCACAACTTTTCTTAAGGTTCAAATGTCGGTTATGTCAAAGCTCTATCCCATACCGTTACCTCTTCTTGGAATTGTTTTGTGGAGGAATACTTCTTCTTTATTTCTATGACTACCTAGATTTCGGAAGAACCTATTTGCTTTTTTTCAGTCTTTGTCTAACTATTTTTGATTTAAAAAATAAATCATATCCCCTTCTAATTTGGATTCTTGGAACACTACCTCTCCTATGTTTGGGAAACCACTACCTCACTTTTAGCTTAGGAATAAGTTTAGCCGTTCTGTCATATATCAAACGTTTAAATATTGGTGAAGGTGATTTTCTCTATTTGGCCAGTGTCTCCCTCATTTTCCCATTTTCCAAAATACTAATAGCTATTGAACTAGCTTGCTCATTTGGGCTTATGTACTTCCTAGTACGTAAAAACCCTAATGAAACAGTCGCTTTTGTCCCATTTTTCTTTATGAGTGTTCTAATTCTTACCTTCATGTAATAGTATAGAAAAAAAGCCGAATAATCGGCCTTTTCAGTATTAATTCATATTGACACGGTGCCATTCATTAATAACATAAGCGAGCATCCCCAATTGTTGAAGACCCCAACCACTAATTTCATCTGATTCCTCAGTTGAACCACCAAGGTAACCGGTATAGATTGCTACCATATAAGGTGTATCTTCCATGACAATAGCATCAACGTTGAGTGCTTCACGAACGTAGCCTGGTTTTTGATAGATGGTTAAACCAGGAAGATAAGTTTTGTAGTATTCATTTGGGAAAGACTCACCAATATAGTGGAGAATATCCTTATAATTCTCTTGGTGTTTCCAAAGGTAATCCAAGACTTGGATGTAATAATCCGTTGTTGTCTTATTACCATGCATTTGAATAGTTTTAACTTTCCCTTTTGACTTACCGTATTTATCAAGCATGCCATAGAATTTTTCCATACCGCCAAGACGTTCTGCCAATGCATAGGCAGGCGTATTCTCAGAATAAACTAGAGAATATTCTTGCATCTCTGGGATGGTCATTGCACCACCAAAGGAGGCAACATACTTGTCATGTTCTCCTTGATATTCATATTCAGTATTATTAATATCAAAACGTTCAGTTAAAGAAAGCTTCCCTCTATTAACCTCATCCATAACAAGCATGTTTAGTGGCAATTTGTAGGTTGATCCTGCAGTCATTGGCTGAGTATCATTCATAGAGAATTGCTCATTTGTCTTGGTATTTTTATATGAGAAGGCGATTTGGCTAGATTCGATTCCCTGATCAGCCATAAAGGCTTCAACCACTTGGTTCAATGTCATGTTAGCATAATCATAATACAATCCATTAGCATACATCGTATCTGCATCTGCTTCCATGACTGCTTTTTTAGCTTCAGCTGACTTGTTGGTTGGAGTTACCTTTTCCTCTTTTTTCTTATCCTCTTTTTTAGTTACCTTAGAGTTAGAACCAAAAATGTTCCCAAGGTTCCCAGTGTGACCAGCCTGTTTCCCTCGCCCTGCTAAGGCAAGCATAGCAACAAACACAAGAATAACTACTACACCCAGAAGAATTAAGATAAGATAAGGTTTCTTATCATCACTGAATGATTTCGCTCTAGATTTTTTAGAGCGTTTACTTCTAAGTAATAAGGTTTCAGTTTTTTCTTCATTTTCCTTGTGTCCTACTGGTACCGATGTTTCCTCAACTGGTTTCTTTTCTACTGATTTTTTAGAAACCTTTTTCTTATCTTTTTTGTTATTCTTCTCGTCGCTTCTTTCGACATCTTTTTTACTATCTTTACTGTCTTTCTTAACGTCTTTTTGAAGGTCTTGTTTTAGCAAATCTTTCTTCTTATATTTAGTTTTTTGGCGGCTTCCACTATGCTTTTCACTTGAATATTTTTTCTTTTTTTCCATATCAATTACAGTTTAAGCTATAATAGTACAAAAAGCAAGGAGATTTTACAACCATATTACAAAAAAACACCCTCAAGACTGAGGATGATTCTAGACTTATTTAGCTTCTGCGTAAAGCTCAGCAACTTTATTCCAATTGATGATTTCAAAGAAGGCTTTGATGTAGTTTGGACGTACGTTACGGTATTTTAGGTAGTAAGCATGTTCCCAAACATCAAGTGCCAAGATTGGTTTTTTACCGTCTGAGATAGGTGTATCTTGGTTGGGAGTTGAAACAACTTCAAGTTTACCTTCTGCGTTAACCACAAGCCATGCCCACCCTGAACCAAAACGAGTTGTCGCTGCCGTAGTGAAAACTTCTTGGAAAGCTTCAAATGAACCGAATGCTTCGTTAATAGCAGCTGCTACTTCTGCAGTTGGTTCTTGTTTTTCTGGTGACAAAAGTTCCCAGAAAAGTGCGTGGTTAAGATGTCCACCACCATTGTTAATAAGTGCTTGACGGATGTCTGCTGGAATTTTTTCTACATCAGCCAAAAGCGCTTCAAGGTCCTCACCAATTTCAGGGTGTTTTTCAAGCGCAGCATTAGCATTCGCCACGTAAGTTGCATGGTGTTTGTCATGATGAAGAGTCATTGTTTCAGCATCAATGTATGGTTCCAAAGCATCGTAAGCGTAAGGAAGATCTGGAAGAATAATAGCCATAGTAAAGGTCCTCTTTTCATTTTTTCCATCTTACCATAAAGTGATAGAGCTTTCAAAAATTTTGCTTACAAAATCTTGGAAATCTCCATTTTTTTAGCTGTTTGACGCTATTTTTAAAAGTGCTAAATCAAGTAGATAATCTTTATCTAAAGTTCCTGTTTTTATCTGGTAGTCTGTCTCAACCAGAGTCTTAATCGTTGTCTTTAAAAATGCAACTGATAAATGACGACTATCTCTTATAGCATAGCGAACCTGAAATGGATTAACTTTCCGACTTAGATAGTCTGAAAGACTTGAAACAATTTGTTGCTCGCTTTTACCTTGAGCAGATAACAATTTGACTTGCAGATAGGTGCGGAATTGTCCCAGCATAACAGCAATCAACTTAATCTCATCTTCTCCTTGCAATCGTAAATCATGAACCAATTCACGAACATCTTGAATCTGTCCTCTCAAAAGAAGTTGAGTCATATCAAAAATGTTATCTTGTAAACTTTTAGGAATAGCCTCCGTAATGTCTTGCGATGAGATATTCCCTTCAGTTTTATATCCTTTTAAAAACGCCAGATTCTTTTGAATATCTGAAAAATCAAAACTTGACTTGACTAAGAGTTCCTCAAATACCCCTTTATCAAAAGTGAGTCCCTCTTGATGTGCCTGTTTTTGAAAATAAGTTCTAAGCTCTGTATCCTTTAAAGAGTTAGCTTCAAGTACCAAAGCATCACGTTTTAGGAGTTTAACCAACCGACGCTTCCCATCGAGCTTTCCAGAAGCCATTAATACAAGACGTGTTGTTTCTACAGGTGATTGAAGATAATTTTCAAGACGTTTCAATGCTTTTTCATCTAGATAAGACTTTTTAGCAGTCGTCATATCTGCGAAATGATCAAAAATAACTACCTTTTCATCTGCAAAAAAAGGCATACTTTCCAAATCGAGTTCAGCATCCTGATAATCAGTCTCGGACATATCAAAATAGGAATAGGTCAAGTCGCTTGAATCAAATCCAATTTGTTTTAAAAATTTTTCTTTAGCTTGACTATACTGACCTAAATCCTCGCCAGCCAAGACAGTTATCTTAGGAAGTTTTTCTCTGCTCAGCTTTTCAATCGTTTCCATAGCAATCATGGTTATATTATACCAGAATTTTCATTATAACAAAAAGCTCACCACCGAAGCGATGAACTTTACTTTATTAACCAGAGTTTCGAAGTCCTGTTGCAATACCATTGATAGTAATATGAATAAGACTAATTTCGTCATCAGTCAGCTTATTATTACGAAGCCGTTTAATCAATTCAATTTGGATGTAGTTCAAGACGTTGAAGTATGGCAATCGGAAACCCAAACTCGCTTTAAGAGATGGGCTTTCTTCAAGGAAGTCATCATGTTTTTCAATCGCAAGAATGACATTCTTAGTCAGCTGCCACTCATCCAAAATGATGTTAAAGACGCTACGAACTTCTTCACTCTCTGCCAACTGTGCATAGTGGAAGGCAATATTCATATCTGATTTTGAAAGCACCATATCCACGTTAGACAAAAGTGAACGGAAGAATGGCCATGTTTCAAACATGTGTTGAAGTTTTTCAAGGTTTCCTTCTTCAGCTTCAATATAGTGATTAAAGGCAGAACCCACACCATACCAACCTGGTAACATGATACGGTTTTGTGACCATGAGAATACCCAAGGAATAGCACGAAGTCCTGAAATATCAGTAATAGTCTTACGAGCAGCTGGACGAGAACCAATATTTAAACTTGATACTTCCTTGATTGGACTTGCTTCAAAGAAGTAATCATAGAAATGTTCATTTCCGAAGACAAGATCTCGATAAATACGATTAGAATCTTGAACAATACTATCCATAATTTCACGGAAATCAACCAATTCATCAGGATCAGTAATTTGGCGTGTTACCATGCGATCAAGCGTAGCTGAAACTAGCATTTCAAGATTGTAGTAAGCTGCATCCTTATTGCCATATTTATTACCGATAACCTCACCTTGCTCCGTCAAACGGATACGGTCTTTAATAGTACCAAATGGTTGAGAAGTAATAGCATCGTAAGATGGGCCACCACCACGACCAACTGTACCACCACGGCCATGGAAGAAGGTAATTTTAATGCCACGCTCTTCACCAATCTTGGTCAATTCGTTCTGAGCCTTGTAAAGCGTCCAACCTGAAGACAAGTAACCACCATCTTTGTTTGAATCTGAGTAACCCAACATGATTTCTTGGTAGTTATTGCTATTCTTAATCCATCGTTTAACAATATCATAACCAAGGTATTGTTTCATGATTTCATTAGAGTTTTCCAAGTCTTCGATGGTTTCAAACAGTGGAACGATTTGGACACGCGCACGCTCAGTATCAACTAAACCAACTTCTTTAAGAAGGATGGCTAACTCAAACATATCTGAGACGCTCTCAGTGTGAGAGATGATATGTTGTTTGATGACTTCTTCACCAAGATAGTCCTTCAAAAGACGAGCAGTACGGAAGATAGCTAATTCTTTTTCAAGCGTTTCAGACTTAGATACATTTGTTGATGATAAGGTACGTGGATCTTCTTGCAATTCTTTGAGAAGAACAGCAACCTTTTCAACCTCTGTCAATTCACTGTAGTTGTCAACAATGTTTGCAGATTTAAGCAACTCTGCCACACAAGCTTCATGAACGCTTGAATCCTGACGCATATCAATTGTTGCAAGGTAGAATCCAAAGACCTCAACAGCTTGAAGAAGCTCTTCGAAATCACCGGAAATCAAGACAGAATCATCATTTTCGAGAAGTGAATTTTTAATTGCCAAAAGATCATCATGGAATGCTTCAGCTGTTTCATAAAATTCGGTAGTTTGTTGTGAGACAGCTTGAAGACTTTGGCTGAGACGGTCATGCACAAAATCAGCTACTACTTCACCTGTTGAGACTGAGCCAAGACGAACATTTTCAGAAAGATGCTTAGCAGCTCTTTCCTTGCTAAAGTTACCTGCTTTGAAGAAAAGAAGCGTCTGAATCAATTTAGATTGAATGTAACTGAAAGCACGACGGTATGGTTCGTTTTCACGGTAGACAGATGTATCTGGAGAAAGTTTCGCCATTTCTGCTACTGTTTCTGAAACTTCAGTCAAACGTGATGAGAGTGAGAATGAGCGGTAAAGATTATCAACTTTTTCAATATAGTAATTGAGGATAACTTCACTTTGTAATGTCGCAGAAAGTTTAAGAGTTTCTGCCGTTACAAATGGGTTCCCGTCACGGTCACCACCAATCCACATTCCCATTGTAATAGGTGTTGGATTATCAAGTTCGATACCTTTTTCAACCGCTAAACGTTTGAATTCATGCGATAGCTTGGTAATCGCCTTAATCAATGAGGAGTTGTAATACTCCATAACGTTAGTGATTTCGTTTTTAACTTTAAGTTTCTTCTCACGAATGATATCCGTTTTCATCATAATCTCTACATAACGACGCAAATCCGCATACCATTTATCCTTATTAATAAGACCATCCTTAACGTCACGATGCTTACGGAGAAGTTCGTGAATGTGGTTAGTCAATTCAAGCATGGTTTTACGTTGAACCTGAGTTGGGTGAGCTGTCAATACCGGCACGACATTAACATTTTCAAGAATGTCACGCGCATTGTCGCTTTCAGCGACAACATCAAAGGTTTCAGACAACTTACCTAAATAAGATTCATCAATATTATTTTTGCGGTTGACTTCATAAGCCAAATCCACGTCCTCAGAGATATTAATCAAGAGAGGTAACAAAGAGAAATAACGTGATGCAACGACCATATCATCATTTGTCATTTCTGAAATGGCTTGTGTAAGGGCCTCATAGTCACCTTCATCATAAAGTTCAACCAAATGTTGGATAGTCGTGAGGCCTTGCTCACCAGCCATGCCTCGTGTTGCATCATCCAACAATTCTTTCAAGATACCAACTTCTTCAGAGATGATTTCCTGGTTGTTACTGCTTTCCAATTTGTTAAAAGCCAAACCGTATTCTCCTTACTTTATGTAGTACCCTTTTATGATATCACTTTTAAAACAAAAGTAAACTGTTTTTCTGTAAATCGTCAGCTATTTTTCAATTTTCTGACTTTTATTAAAAAATTATTAGTCCTATTTCCGAACTTTATAAAAAAAGACTCTGAATTAGAGTCTAAAATCTTAATTATACTTTTCTTGGTAGAATTTGATTTCATCACCATCTTGAACTTTAAGTTGATTAGCAGCTTTCTCACCGATTTTTCCATTGACATCAAACATCCAATAAATCCCCTTCTCCTTGTCTTGAGAAATTCCATCAATTTCAGTAATAAAACCATCATTTTCTTGAACAGGATATATTTCTTTTAAAACATCAAGGACCGTATCACCTTTTTTGAATTCTACGGATTTTTTCTTACTTTCCTTTTCAGTTTTTAAAACCAAAGTAACCTGACCTTGACCCTTAGACTGATGATTGTTTGTGCTACTAGTAGGTTTAGCAGACTCATTTTTTCCACAAGCACCTAAAGTAACAAGAGAAAAGGCAAGAGCTAAACATATCAATAATTTTTTCATTTCAAAAGTCTCCTAAAAATAGACTGAATAAATGGATAGAATAGAAGCGTCGATACTGCATGATAAGTATCATAAAGAAGGCCAGAAACAACAAAGGTAAGACCGCTCTTAAATAGGAGGCCATAACTATAATCCAAGAGAACTCCGTAGAGAAAGGATAAAATAGTTACTAAAGCAATCTGCCAAACAAGTGATAACCTAGGTGCAATCAAGCTCCAAAGAGCCATCAAAATGCCGAAGGCCAAGATTTGATTAAAAATCCAGGGACCAAACCCAAAGATGAATCCTGAGATTGACATGGTCAAAGCCATAATCAAGAAACCATCTACTAACCCCAAATAAAGGACAGACACAAAAAACATAGCTGTAATAGGCTGAATATTTGGCAATCCTATAAATGCTGACCGCAATCCTACTGCCAGTGCTGACAAAATGGCTATCCGAGCCATTCGTTGAATCGTTAGTTTCATATATCTATTATGCCAGAAATAAGTTGAATTGACTAGGTATGATACTTATTTATTTAATTAAAAAAGAAAATAACCGCTAAAAGAAAGAGGCCAATCACATGATTAGCCTTCCTTGAATTACATTTGTTTCAAGCGTTCCACCCGTTCTGAAATTGGTGGGTGAGTATAAAAGAGCTTCTGCAAACCAGATTCCTTTTTAGGGTCATTGATAAAGAGGGCTGCGCTAGCATCATCCACGTGATATTGCATTGGCGCACTGTTATCAAGTTTGAGTAGAGCATTAATCATACCTTGTGGGTTACGTGTCAATTCGACGCTAGAAGCATCAGCTAAAAATTCACGCTGGCGTGAAATAGCCAACTGAACCAAGGTAGCTGCCAAAGGCGCCAGGATAATCGCAATCAAAGAAAGAATGAGAAAAACAATTTCCAAACCGCTACTTCCATTACGGTCATCATCGTTTCTACGACGACCTCCACCCCAGAACATCATATTACGAGCCATCCCAGCTAGCATGGTGATAGCCGATGCTAAGGCAACTGCTATGGTAGAGATTCGAATATCGTAATTGCGAATATGACTCACTTCATGTCCGATAACCCCTTCAAGCTCCTCACGATTCATAACCGCAAGAAGACCTGTTGTAGCAGCTACTGCCGCATTCTTGGGGCTTGATCCAGTCGCAAAAGCATTCATAGAAGGATCATCGACAATAAAGACACGTGGCATCGGTATTTGTGCCACCATAGCCATATCCTCAACAACATGATAAAGGTTCGGAGCGGTTTGTTCATCAACCTCTCGTGCACCGTTCATAGCCATAACGACATTAGTTGATTGGAAAATCATGGAAACGGCATAGATAAAACCAATAACTAGAGCAAGAATCAGACCACCGAAGCCTGAACCTAACCAAAGATAGCCAACACCGTAACCAACAAGGCCCAACAAGAGGAAAAAGACAAGGAGCAGAAGCCAAGTCTTTCTCTTATTTCGAGCAATTTGATCAAATAACATATTAGTTACCTAGTCCACTGAAATCAACCTTAGGCACAGCTTTTTCTTCTTCTGGTGTTTCAAGGAATTCAGCAGCCTTAAAGCTAAACATCTTGGCAATAACATTGCTTGGGAATGTTTCCAATTTCACATTGTAGTTACTTGTTACACTGTTATAAAGTTGGCGTGAATAGGCAATTTTGTTTTCAGTGTTCGTCAACTCTTCTTGAAGCTGGCTGAAGTTTGCACTGGCCTTAAGGTCAGGGTAATTTTCAGCAACCGCAAAGATTCCAGAAACCTGGCGTGTCAATTCATCACTAGCACGCATCGCTTCTGCAGGTGAAGTTGCAGCTGCTACTTGATTACGAAGTTCTGTTACTTTTTCAAGCGTTGAACCTTCGTATTTTGCATACCCTTTAACAGTTTCAATCAAGTTAGGAAGAAGGTCATTACGACGTTTCAATTGAACATCAATTTGACTCCACGCTTCCTTGGTTTGCATGCGGCTATTAACCAAGCCGTTATAACTTGCAATAACAAAAATCACGAGAACAACAATAATAGCAATAATAATCCAAATCATATTTTTTATTCCTTTCTTATACCTAAAGAAAGTCCGTACTACTTCTCTTACAAGTATCTTTAATAGTCTCAGTATATCAAATTTTCAGATAAAAGTGGTAGAATATAAGTCATTTTACAAAAAACTGGACAAGATGTCCAGCTTTTTTATTACTCTTTAGTCGTATGCCGTTTACCTTGGGCTATGGCATCTGCTTCTGTCATAGTGACGACATTAGCCTTATTGGTATTGCTAGGCATACTATTGATGTCATACCAATAAACATCTGCTGTTCCATGACGCGCCACATAAACTGTTCTACTTTCTTCCTGTGTAGGTTGCACAGGCTCTGGCTCAGAACTCGGTTGTTCAGCCACTTGGGAACTCTCAGAACTAGGCTCAGATGGTGCTTCAGTAAATTCAGTTACCGTATTTGTTGCTGTCCCATCTGCATAATTGATTTCTGCATTTGGTGATTGGTTATCTAAGACAACATGTGTAACTCCCTGACTATCAAGAGTCTCCTTATCTCCACCAAGTTTAATTTCCAAGAGATTTCCAGAACTATCGATACCAACATACTGAAGTTCTACTTGACGAGGCAACAACTCGTCTCCACTGTAGATAGCTGTTACCTTATAATCTAACCAATAGTTAGGGTGGAGTGCCAGCCAGTTATCCAAGCGATTCTCGTAATAAAGCATGCCTGATTGATTATCTTCATCGGTTCCTTTATAATTTCCAGAGTTCAACCAGGCAGTCATAGGTACTAAATTCTTGCCCTCGTCATTGACACCAGAAAACTGATAGCCAATCAAATGTCCTCGATTCATTAACCAAGATTTTGATTTACCATTACCATAATAAAACTTATAGTTATGCCATCCTACAGGATCATATTTTATTTTACCGGGGCGTTTATTCTTTGGCTCGTCCTTATCTTGTAACTGTATATGAGCACTGTGGGCACGTCCTAACTGGTCCTTTTCCTCCATGACAAACTGTTTTTGACCATTAAAAGCTAATATAGCATTGTTCTCATCCGCTTTAGCGACTTGAGGGGGCACAGCCAATGATTGTTTGCTAGTATCTACTGAAAATCCAAAACCTAAAGTAAATACTAAAACAAGAAGAGCAAATAAACGAATCCTACTATTTCTTTTTTCTTTCATTATCTTAACTCCTTAATTTTTTATCACTTTAATTATATAGGACCAAATCAAAATATACGATTAAAAATAAAGAATAGTGAAATTAGGTATATTAAAAATCGGGGACTCCTCATCCGGCAATAAGGTCTTCTCCAAGATAGCTATGCCATAAACTGGCTCCATCTGCTCGTACATCTTGCGTGTCTGCCCTTATTGGCGTAATTGTTGCACATTTTCCACCATCTGGTTGGCCAAATAATAATGAAAACGATTGAAAAAATAAGGTTACTTACGCACCTGAATCTCAATAATAACCTCAGTTCCATCATTCAACTTAGCTCGAACATCCACCGAGGCTGAAAAGAGCTCATCCTCATCAAAGTCCTTTTTATGAAGCTGTGTCCCCTCCAAAATCTGGGCATCCACAGCATCCAAATCCAAAATATCTCAAATAAATGCCACCGTCACCTCAGGAAGACTGAAAATCTTCTTAGCCATGATATCCAAGGTCGGTGAGACGTGCTTGTGTTTTTTTCCATAGACCTCTCCTTAAGAAAAATAGAGGGATGGCCCCACTACTCCTATCTATTTGGAAAAAGTAAATGAAATATGGAATTACCCTTTAAATGCTTCTACAAAGGCCTTGAGTTCTTCATCTGCTTCTTTGGTCGTTCCATGAAGCTGACCAAGCATATCAAGAAGGGATGCTGTCTGACTTTCGATCGTCGCATTAGTCTCGTTAATCTTAGCCACAATCTCAGTCAAGGGCTCCACTTCCTCTTCCTCAAAGGTATCCACATAGCGAGGAATATTAAGGTTGTAGTCATTTTCCACAATCTCTTCAAAGCTAGCCAGATGGGCAAACTTGTCCATATCCTCACGGCTCTTATAGGCATTGAGAATCTTCTCAATATGAGCATCCGTCATGATGTTCTGATTTTTCCCCTTATCAAACTCCTTAGAGGCATCGATAAAGTAAACATCACGATTGGTGCGGTTCTTTTTGAGAATGATAACCGTCGTTGGAATACTGGTGTTAAAGAAGATATTAGCAGGTAGACCAATAACCGTATCAATAGCTCCTTCTTCCAACAAAGCCTTACGAATAGTCCCTTCGGCATTACCACGGAAGAGTACCCCATGAGGTAGGACGATGGCCATAACACCATTGTCTTGTTTCAAGTGATAGTAACCATGCAAGAGGAAGGCAAAATCTGCCTTAGACTTAGGTGCTAGTTTCCCAAATGGTGAGAAACGAGGATCATCCATGAAACCTGAGCTAGCAGACCACTTGGCTGAATAAGGTGGGTTCATGAGAACCCCATCAAAGTTAGTCGGCTCTTGAGTTGGCCAATCCTCATCCAAGGTATCAGCATTGTGTAAAAACTGATTTTCAATCGGCACACCATGCAGAATCATGTTCATACGTGCCAGGTTATAAGTTGAGGTGTTCAACTCTTGACCAAAGTAAACCACTGTCTGTGGTTGACGTGAATAGCGTTTGGCATTAAGCAAGAGCGAGCCTGACCCCATAGTCGCATCATAAAGGGTAAAGCCTTGCTTGTCCTCACGTCCTAAAAAGGCAATCTGCGTCATGAGCTTGGCAACAGGTTGCGGTGTATAGAACTCACCAGCTTTTTTACCTGAATCCGTCGCAAACTGACCAATCAGGTACTCATAAGCATCACCAAGCATATCACCAGCATGACCTGCCACATCTAGAACCGCCAACTCCTTCATCACAGCCGCAACCGTTTGGTTTTGCTTTTGAGGAGTCGCTCCGAGTTTCTTAGAGTAGAGGTCGATATCTTCAAAGAGGTTTTCATAAAGCTCATCACTCTGCTCAATATCACGGAAGCCCTGAGCCAAGTCCTCTAACTGAAAGCTTCCATCGTTCACTCGCTCCACTAAAGCCGTAAAGGTCAAGTCAGGATGAATGGCATAGCTCATCTCATCAGTGATGACTGCTAAGAGGTCCTCGTGAGTCTCCTCATCCTCGTAGTATTTACGATAGACTGCCAGTGCCTCATCCAAGCTTTCTGTCTCTTCCTCCATGGTCTCTGCCACGAAAAAGAGCATCTTGTCCGACAAATACTTGTAAAAGACCATGCCCAAGAGATATGACTTATAGTCGTTAGCATCCATCTTAGAGCGGAGCACATCCGCTGAGTTCCACAGGGCTTGGTAAAGCGACTGGGAGGTTTGTGTTGTTTCTGACATAATGTTTCTTTCTTTGTATTTTTGAATGTTATCCTATTAGTTCTAATAGCCTATCACGTTTGTTTCCACTTCCTTGATGACCTCATCTGAAATCTCAGAAAGAGGAAGTTGGTAAATAGTATTTTGACGTGGATTGAAAATGCCTAGTTTTTCAATAGTTTGAAACTCTGGATGAATCGAACGCCTACCCATGAGATAGTAACTCAGTAGCTGCAAGGTATGGTTCTTATTAGGCTTGCTGGTGGTGACTTTAAAGTCCCAAAGGGTATCTTTGGTCAGGAAATCCCCATCACCAGTCGTTATGGTAGCTGTATAAGCCCCTTCCATGGTAAAACCATCCGCAGTCACAGGGCCAAAGGCCTTGAAGAAGCTCAAACTACGCTCAACCATGATACGAATATTCGAAATGGTAGCTTGATCTGGGACAATACTCTCCACTGGACGATAAGCCAGAGGACCAGCACGAAAAGCACTATCAAAACCTGCCAACTGACAAGCCTTAGTAATCGACAAATCATCTAGCCCATTAATATCATCCAGAAGACAAAAGGCCTTAGCATCCATCCTCATGGCTAGAGCACCAAGCAAGGAAATCTTAAAAGCCTCCTCAACAGCGGTGCCATCCATGAAACGACTGAGATAGTCAACAGCAGTACCAACCAAACTAGCCGCAATAGACTCCTCAGCATTCAGAACCTTACCATCATCAAGCGTCGTCACTGTAAAAGTATTAACAGGAAGATAACCACCACGAGGCTGCTTAATCTGTTTAATACGTTGTGTTACTGATACCATGTTTGTCTCCTAGGTCGTAATAGTAATTTAACTAATCTTTCTCCAATCATCATCAATTTCATTCTTCGTGATAGTCCATGGATCCTTAACGTCAAATAGCTTACTTTTATGATACCTATTTTTAAAATCATAATAAGAAATCCAAACTTCATCAAATTCACAACCAACCGCATCGTAAGATATTCCAAAATCTAAATCATATCTTTTTAGCTCATAAGAATCTAATAAAAACGAATAAGCACCATTTTCTCCATATTGATAACTTTTTTCATTTTGTTCAAATCCACTATACTGAATCATTTTGGTAACTGGTGTTCCCTTACTATAAAGAACCAAATTCATATTTCTAATAATTTGTCTTTTTGATTTTGTATTATGAATTTCAACCCATAGTGGGACATCAAACGTCAATCCAATTCCTGAATGATGAAATCCCCAAGGCTTATGAGTTACCTTATTAAATACAGATTTAACATAAACATTGACACTCCCCCTACTAGATATGTAGTATTGAACAGCTGTCTGAAGTAAGAAGCCAATAAATGAACCAACTAATGAAAAAAGAGCCGAGTACATCACCAAAGTAACTTGAAAATTTTCAAATAAACTTGTCATCTTTATTCCTTCTAAATAAACATATCTTGTAAGAGTTTCTTTTTGAGTGTTTCTAGCTGAGAAATTTTTTCTTGGTGAGAAGCGATGAGGTTATCGAGGTTAGAGAAGTAGGTGCCGATGGCTTGTTGTTCTTCGAGTGAAGGAGGAAGTGATACCTTGATTTTCTCTATCTGCCATAAAGAAAGCGAGGGTTGTGCTCCAATTGTTGAATCACTTTTGATAAAAGACTTTATTCTTGGACTTTTCAAAAAATTCAACATAAAAATCGCATCGTCTCTCTTCAATCTAATAATTGCAATTTGCTGATTTGTATTTGCAGGTAAATCTTTTTTATCAACTATCCCAACTACCCCAAGAGTACCGACAATTGAAAATAATACATCATCCTCTTTAAGTATAGAACGTTTTAGGTATCCTAAATGTTCATCTAAACTTGTAGAGGCTGTCCGGACCAAACTACCAGTATCTCTATTTATACTTTCGGTTTTAATATAGTTTACTTCTCCTTGCCAGCTTTTATCTTTCGGTGTGGTTCCCTTAGTTATAGTTTCAGCCCTTGATTTAAGTTCATATAATTTCCACTCACCTTCAAATCCATCCAAACGAATTTCAGGAACGGTCTGTCCAGCTTTGGGAAACATCTTGGAAAGCATGGTCGCCTTGAGAGATTGGTAGTTGGCGAGATTGTCTTTATAGCTAGCCAGAAGGTCGTCGAGGAGGCGGAAGAGGGGAGCCAATGGCGGATTGTTCTTCAATTGTAGGAATGAAAGTTTTATAGAATAAAAATCACCATGGTTTAAGTCAGGTATAGTCGAATTTCCTGCTCTTATTAGTATTTCTTTTTGAACATCATATGATAGTAAAAGATAATATAAAAACAATTTGGCGGTATCATTTTTTTCATAAGTAACCTTAAAAAAATTATTATGAAAAGCACCCGAGACATTTGTAATCACTTTTCCTGTATTCCCAGTCCTAGTCATTAAAATATCATCTACAGTACAAATAACATTTTCAGATGGAGATTCAATATTAATATTTTTTCTAGAATTTGGATTTAAAAATTCATTTGTTATATAAAAATGCCTTGTTTCTGCATCTTCTGTAAATCTGTCCGATATTGCTATTTGTAACCCTTGAGATAATTTAGTAAAATCTTTAAATTTCTTCTTCTTCCACCTTTTTCTATAAATATTAAATCTAACTTTGGGGACATCTCTCTTATTTTTGACCTCCATATCTACTCCTTTACAATTATTAACAATCGGTCTAAAACTCCCAATAATTTTTAAAATGATCCTCATAATCATTATCTTTAAAAATTTGAAAGAATAGATTTCTCATTTCATCGGTTGTTTCTGTATACTGCGTTGCCGATAAATCATCTATAGCATGAGAGTTGACATTAAACAACTTTAAATACTGTTCATTGCCTTGATAAAATCTATCCTGCTTCAGTGAATTAAACTTCACAAAAGTTTCTATTATCCTTCTCATTGTATTTAACATTGATAGTTTATGACCACATTCATACAAATCTTTCAATTCTATCCATAGAGCTTCATAACTTGTTTTTAAATCTTCTTTTTCAGTCGTAATTTTAATAAATTCATGATGATCAATACGATAAAAATTGTTTTTGTCATATTTTGTTCTACCTTTATCATCTTTGAAATTACCATGAGGTTGAACATTTAAATAAAAATGAACATTATGAGTCAAAATTACCATGATATCTTTATTTACATCAAATTTATTTCTATCTTTATTTTGATAAAGTCTTTGTAATTCCCAAATAATCAAATATTGCATTGTATCATCATTTGAGCTCATTGGGTCATCAAACACTAATATTTTTTTATTCCGTCGATTCTTTTTGACTTCTTCTAATCGCTCAATAAAGTATAAAAATGCTATAACATTTTTTTCACCCGTTGATAAATGTTTTACGCTTCTGTATTGGTCTCCTTCCTTTAATTCTATAATAACCAAGATTTTCATCGTCAACATGATCTAGTTCCCAAGAGACTCTCAAACGAAGTTTTGTATTAATTCTCTCGATAGCTTTCTTCTCCGCTTTTGGCTTTAAAGTATCAATTTGATTTCGATATTCAACTAATACTTGTTCTAAGCTATTTCTTTCATCTTCTTTTTGTTCCAAAGTATAAGATTTGTCTTTTTTATCTTTTTCATAATTATTCAATTTTCATTTCAAGTTCATATTTAAAATTCTCCAGTAAATCTTG
>ENA-OQCO01000405-OQCO01000405.1-human-gut-metagenome-genome-assembly--contig:-NODE-405-length-23861-cov-2.135544_pt1 | contig 23861 bp, 17 predicted proteins | sample MGYA00242500_ERZ504582 | MGnify/ENA primary metagenome ERZ504582 (study PRJEB26092, sample SAMD00036346) | human gut metagenome | host: Homo sapiens | study: EMG produced TPA metagenomics assembly of...
TGGTGGTGCATGGCTACGGGCCATCCGGGGCGTGGAGCGGCCGGTGCCGGTGCTGGGTGGCATCCGTATCCTGCTTTGATGCATCGTTGTATGGAGCGTGCTGCGGCACGATTTTCATAGTGGACCAATGTTCAACAATTAGGAGGAAAAAACCATGTCTTTTATGATCGAAACGTCTGCCCGTCACATTCACCTGACCCAGGAGACGCTGGAGAAGCTGTTCGGTGAGGGCTATGAGCTCACCGTCCGCAAGCCCCTGTCCTATCCCGGCCAGTTCGCCAGCAACGAGCGTCTGACTGTGGTGGGCCCCAAGAAGGAGATGGCCAACGTGTCCATTCTGGGTCCCGTGCGTAAGATGGATCAGATCGAGCTGTCCGCCACCGACGCCCGCACGCTGGGCATCGATGCCCCCGTCCGTGAGAGCGGCGACGTGAAGGGCTCCGGCGCATGTAAGCTGGTGGGCCCCAAGGGCGAGGTGGAGCTGACCGAGGGCGTCATTATCGCTAAGCGTCACCTGCACATCACCGAGGCCGACGCCGCCGAGATGGGCGTGAAGAACGGCGAGATCATCAAGGTGGCCTGCGGCGGCGAGGGCCGTAAGCTGATTTTTGACGATGTGGTGGTTCGTGTCAACAAGGACGCCGTCACCACCATGCACATCGACACCGACGAGTCTCAGGCTGCCGGCAACCCCAAGGTCGGCGAGATCGTGCGGTAAGCAAGCACAAAAAAGGACACGACAGGCTGTGCCTGCCGTGTCCTTTTTTACTTCTTGGGGGATGTCCCATTATAAAGACGCCACGATGGCCTCCAGCTTTTCGGTGAAGTCCCGGTTCAGCCGCAGCAGCAGAGCCTGCTCCTCCGATGTCCAGCCGGCGTAAATACGGTCCTCCAGACGGATCAGGCGGCACACGGTTCTATCGGCCAGACGATGCCCCTGTGCCGTCAGGGAGACACAGGTGTGCCGTCCACTGCCGGGGGACAGGGTCAGTATGCCCTCCCGCTCCAGCTTCTTCAAAGCGGAATTGACGGTAGAGCGGCCCATACCCGTGGCCTCCCGCAGGGCAGACTGGAGATAGCCCGGCTCGTTGACGGCCAGCGTATACAGGATGCGGAACTCGCTGTCCGATAGTCCCATTTTCAGCGCCGCCGCATGATACAGGCTGCTGATACGGCCGTCGATCTGATTGAACTCCTGAATGGTGGTCACATCCTCGCCCCCTTACGCATAGCCGTACTTTTTCCGCTTGCCCACGAGGCACGCCGCCGACAGGAGCAGCGCCAGTGTCTCGGCGGCCACCACGGCGGCCCATACACCGTCGATATCCCATAGCACGGGCAGCACGATAACGGCGGCCACTTGGAACACCAGCGTCCGGGCAAAGGAGATCAGGGCAGAGATGAAGCCGTCGTTGAGGGCGGTAAAAAAGGAGGAGGCATAGATGTTGTACCCTGCCATCAGGAAGGACAGGGAGTAGATGGAGAAGGCACGGATGGTCACCGGCAGCAGGGTCGCCTCCTTGGACATGAAGATCATGGACAGGGGCCGGGCCAGCAGCAGGGCCGCCGCCGTCAGTACCACGCTCATGACGGTAATGATGCACAGGCTCTTCCGCAGCAGCCCCCGCAGTTCCGCCCGGTTCCCGGCACCGTAGTGATAGCCCACGATGGGGGCGCTGCCCATGGAATAGCCCAGAAAGATGGCGATGAAGATGAAGTTGACATACATGATGACACCGTACACCGCCACGCCGCCGGAGCCCATGAGCCGCATCAGCTGCCAGTTGTAGAGCATATTCACCACCGACATGGAGATGTTGGTCATGAACTCCGAGGAGCCGTTGGCGCAGGCCTTCAGCAGCGCCCGCCCATGGAAGGCGGTGCGGCCCAGCCGCAGCTTGCTGCTGTTGGGCCGGAGGAAGTACACCAGCGGAATGGCGCCGCCTACGAACTGGCTGAGAATGGTGGCCAGAGCGGCGCCCTCGGCGCCCCATTGCAGCACCGCCACGAACAGAGCGTCCAGTGCGATGTTGGTGACGCCGGCGGCAATGGTGACGTACAGGCCCAGCTGAGGCCGTTCCGCCGTCACCAGAAAGCTCTGGAAGGTGTTTTGCAGCATATAGGGAATCAGGCCCAGCAGGACGATACGTCCGTAGCTGACGCACACCGGCAGCATGGTCTCGTCGGCACCCAGCAGCCGGGACATAGGCGTGAGAAAGGCAATGCCGCCGATGGTGAACACGGCACCCACCCCAATCAGCACATAGATCAGCAGGGAGAAGATCTCGTTGGCACGCTTTTCGTTGCCGGCTCCCAGGGTGTACGCCACCAGCGCACTGCCGCCGGTACCCAGCATGAAACCCACGGCACCCAATACCATGAGAAATGGCATAATGAGGTTCACGGCGGCAAAGGCATCGGAGCCCACGAAGTTGGACACGAAAACACCGTCCACCACGCCGTAGATGGAGGTACAAACCATCATGATGACAGACGGCAGGGTGAAGCGCAGCAGTTTTCGATAGGTGAAGTGCTCGGATAGTTGGATACGCATGAAGAGAAAGCCCTCCGTAAAAATAATGTCCGAAACCGGACAAATGTATTTTAGTACGATTTCGGACATAGGTCAAGAAAATCTTTCGACGGCCCTCTGCATTTTCCTTGCATTTCCATATGGGATAGGATATAATATCTTCTGATAGATACGGACAGAGGCAATGCGCTGCAAAGGCCCGTGGGGTCAGGCACAAAGCTGAACAAGGGAACGGGGACGAGCCCCACGTTGACCAACACCGTGTGCATCGAGGTGTCTATCCCGCCGACGAAAGTCAGCCATTGGAAGCGTGCTTCTGAGAAGGCAGGGGAGACCGCCGCTTGAGATGCGAGCCGGGAGACCTACTGTTGCCGTTAGAATGATCCCAGGAATGGTTATGGTGTTATTCTGCCACGCAGGATGACACCATATTTTTTTGCGCCTGCTCCCGTGCACTGCGGGAGTCGGCGGCACGGAGAATGAGGAGTATATGAAGAAGATTCGACCCTATCTATGGCGGGGCGGAGCGCTGGTGCTGGCGGCGGCCTTGGTGGTGCTGCTGGTGCTGTCCGGGATGGGCCTTTCCACGCAGGAGCCGGAGCCGCTGCCCCAGCCCCCGGCCCAGACTATCCGCACCGAGGGACAGGGAGGCGCCTCCCAGCAGGAGAAGCCCAATGCCCCGGAGCAGCCGGAGGACCCGGAGGACGAGGACACGCCGGAAGAGCCGGAGACTCCGGAGCAGCCGGACGAGGAGCCGCCCCAGGAGGAACCCGATGCCCCGGAGCAGCCGGAGAATCCCACAGACAATCCGGAGCAGCCGGAGCAGCCCGGCGATAATCCGCAGCCCGGTGATCATCCCGGCAAGGGCGATAACGACGGTCCCGGCCCGGTAAAACCGGAGCCAGGCCCTTCTGACGATACCAGCACCCGTATCATCACGGATCTCAGCAACTGTGAGATCACCTATAACCAGCTGACAGATGACACGCTGCCCTTTTACGCCTATCTCATCAACCCCAATGGCGAGACGCTGAAGGTGAAGCTGCAAAACAGCGATACCCCCATGAACGGCCGGTATCTCACCAGCGCCGACGGCAAGAACTACACCGCTCGGATGGTGCGCAATGAGACCAACCACATTACCCTCTACCGCAAGAAGGGGAACACCACGGTGGAGGAGGTCCGCTTCTCCATCCGGTATGTCGCACAGAAGGCCGATGAGGATCATCCCACCATCGGTGAGCATCCCCCCACCATCGTCACCAATCTGGACGGCGTGACGGAGACCAGCAACCGCAACTTCACCCTGACGGTGAAGGCCACGGCCTACACAGGCTCTCCCCTCTACGCCAGCCAGATCGAGGTGCAGATGGACGGAAAGCGCATCACAGGCCCCACCGGCGGCCCGGTGTACGAGTATCAGCTCTACTTCCCGGATCCCATCGTGGGCGATACGGTGGAGCACACCATTACCATCCGGGCCTGGGACGGGGAGGGCAACTCCGCCTTCGTGTCCTATCGCATCCTCTACCGCTTCGTGGATACCGGCGACGTCATCGGCACGGCCTATATCGTCATCGATGCCACCACCGTGGGACTGGATGTGATGGAGGAGCCGTATACCTACAAAATTCGCCAGAATACCCCGGCCTCCTATGCCGTTATCGAGGCGCTGGAGGAGTGGGGCTACGAGTACGAATACTCCGGCTCCATGGACGTGGGCTTCTATCTGCGGCGCATCAGCCGGGGCGGCATGATGGACTATCCCGCCATCCCGGAGAACCTGTGGAGCAAGATCCTGCAGGACGGCCTGACCCTGACGGGCCAGACGGATAACAACAGTCTGGGCGAGTTCGACTATACTCAGGGCTCCGGCTGGATGTACTCTGTGGGCGGCAATACCTATGCCGGTAAGGGCCTGTCCGGCTATTACCTCACCGACGGCGATACCCTGTATCTGCGCTTCACGCTGGCCTACGGCAAGGACATCGGCGGATACAGTTCCACCGGCGGCAGCTACGGTCTGCTGCCCAGCTATTGCGGTAAGTGGCTCAACGGCACCTACATTGAGGAGCACGTCTGGGGCGAGCCGACACAGACAGTGGCGCCGGACTGCACCCATCCCGGCGAGATCAGCACCGTCTGCACCGTCTGCGGCGATCGGAAGGATCAGCAGGAGGTGCCGCCTCTGGGGCATGATTTCGTGGAGACGGGACGCACGGAGCCGGGAGAGGACGGAACACCGGGCTACATCGAATACACCTGCTCCCGCTGCGGGGAGCAGAAGCAGGAGCCGATCCCGGCGGTCAATGCCGGGTGGCTTCCCCGGCGGCGCAGACTGCCGGCCTACGCTATGACAGGAGCGAGATATGAACGATAGAATGAGAAAGGGCTGCTGCCGCCTGCTGGCGCTGCTGCTGACGCTGGTGCTGGTGATCCCCGCCTATGGGCAGGAGACGCTGGATGCGCTGGCGGCGGCGCAGGGCTGCACGGCGGAGACACTGCTGCAAAGCGACAAGCTGACGGCGGGAGACTCCGTCAGCGACTGGGTGGCCATCGCCGTGAGCCGGGCCGGTACGGAGGGGGATACCTCCGCTTACCGCAAGGCACTGGAGCGCTATGTGACCCGGATGTACCGGGAGCAGGGGGGCTTGGACCGCTTGCGAGCCACGGAGTGGCAGCGCACCGCCCTGACGGCGCTGGCGCTGGGAGCGGACCCCACCGCCTCGGCCGGGACAAGAACGGTCGGTCGGTGAATCTGCTGGCCGACGGCGTATATCAATTCACCGCCGCCAAATCTCTGGGAACGCAGGGACTCAACGGCTGGATCTTCGGTCTGATCGCTCTGGACAGCGCCCGCTTCGCCGTGCCGGAGGATGCCGTCTACACCAGAGCCACTATTTTGCAGGCGCTGGTGGCAGCGCAGGAGCCGGAGGGCGGCTTCGGCCTGACGGTAGGGAACTCGGACGTGGATCTGACAGCCATGACCCTGCAGGCGCTGGCGCCCTATCAGAACAGCACAGTGACGTATACCGGCGCTGCCGGGGAGTCTGTGACCATCCGGGAGGTGGTGCGCCGGGCGCTGGCGTGGCTGTCTGACCAGCAGACGGCGGAGGGCGATTTCATCAGCTGGGACGCCGCCAATCTGGAGAGCACGGCGCAGGTCATCATCGCCCTGTGCAGTCTGGGAGTGGATCCGGCCACGGACGCCCGGTTCGTGAAAAACGGCGTCAGCGCCGTGGACGGGCTGCTGCGCTACCGGCTGGACGACGGCACCTTCCGCCATATTCTGACGGACGGCTCCGATGTCATGGCCACGGAGCAGGCCCTTCTGGCGCAGGAGGCCATGGAGCGGCTGCCCGCCGCCCGCCGGAGCCTGTATGACTTCCGGGAGGAGATGCCGGAGGATGTAAAGACGCAGGTGACGGCCCTGAACGAGGCACTGACGGATGTGGCGGTGGCCACGCCAGAGGAGGTGCAGGCTCTGTATACCCGGTATCTGGCCATCCCCGCCGCCGAGCGCAGCTATGTGTTCGCTGCCGGGGCGCTGCTGGATCGGATGCAGGAGCTTTCCCTGGAGATCACGCCGGAGGACCCGGCACAGGCATATGAGCTGCGGGCTGCGGCGGAGGAGACTACCTCCGGCCCCGGCGCAGTGGTGTGGATCGCCGCAGGCGCCGCCGTGGTAGTGGTGGCCGCAGGCATGGTGATTTGGAGCAAGCGGAGGAAGATATGTACGAAGTAACGGAGAAAATTCTGCGGGAAGTGCGGAAGGTCATCGTCGGCAAGGACGATGTGGTGGAGAAGGTTTGGATCTCCATTCTGGCCCAGGGCCATGTGCTGCTGGAGGACGTGCCGGGGGTGGGTAAGACCACCATGGCGCTGGCCTTTTCCAAGGCGCTGGGGCTGGAAACCAAGCGTGTGCAGTTCACACCGGACACCATGCCCTCGGATATCATCGGCTTTTCCCTGCCGGAGCAGGGGCGGATGGTGTATCAGCCCGGTGCGGTGATGACCAATCTGCTGCTGGCAGACGAGATCAACCGTACCTCCAGCAAAACCCAGTCGGCGCTGTTGGAGGCCATGGAGGAGGGTCATGTCACCGTAGACGGCGTGACCCACGATCTGCCGGCCCCCTTTGTGGTGCTGGCCACCCAGAACCCCATCGGCTCTGCCGGTACACAGAATCTGCCCAACTCCCAGCTGGACCGCTTCCTCATGAAGCTGAGCATGGGCTATCCCGATGTGGACAGTCAGGTGCGCATCCTGAGGGAGCGCAGCCAGCAGGAGCCTCTGGAGCAGGTGGAGCCGGTGATGCGCCGGGAGGAGCTGCTCACCGCCATCGCCAAGGTGCGTCAGGTCCATGTGGACGACCAGATCTATGATTACATCGCCCGGCTGGCGGAGGTGACCCGCACCCATCCGCTGCTGAAGCTGGGTATCAGCCCCCGTGGCGCTCTGGCCCTGTGCCGCACGGCTAAGGCCAGAGCCTTCGCAGAGGGCCGGGATTTCGTGGTGCCGGAGGATGTGACGCAGATGGCGGAGTATGTGTTTGCCCACCGTCTGATGCTTTCCTCCAAGGCCCGCCTCAACGAGTACACACCGGAGGCCATCGTGGCGGAGGTGCTGGCGCAGACCCAGCCGCCGGTGCTGTCGGAGCGGCGGGCATGAGCACGTTGCTGTGGCTTTTGACGGAGGCCGGACTGGTGCTGTGCTGGCTGGTGACGCCTTGGGCGCCTGCCCCGTGGCTGGCCCTGTGCTGGCTGATGGCGCCGCTGGCGGGCTGGCTTGCACTGCTGCTGACAAGGAAGCGGTCGCAGGTACGGCTCACCTGCCCCGTGACGGCGGAGAAGGGTAAGCCCTTTTCCGTGACGGCGGAGGTGCGGCAGGGTGTCCCCTTCGGCCGGGGCAGGCTCACGGTATCGGTGGAGAACACCGTTACCGGAGAGACGCACCGGGAGAAGCTGACCCTGCATCAGGGCCGGGGAGCGTGGCAGGTGCAGAGCGCCTGCTGCGGCTGTCTGGTGATGCAGGCGGCGGAGCTTGTGCTATGGGATCTGCTGGGCGTGCTGCCGGTGAGGATCCCCTGCACGGTGCAGGGACGCATCTGCGTCATGCCGGATACCTTCCCCATCGAGGCAGACCCGGTGTCGGCCGTGAGCCGCCAGACGGACTGCGAGGAGTACGCCCCGGACGTCCGGGGCAGCGACCCTACGGAGATCTTTCAGATCCGGGAATATGTCCCCGGCGACAGTCTGCGTCAGATCCACTGGAAGCTCTCCGCCAAGGCGGGACGCTATATGGTGCGGGATGCGGCCAAGCCGGTGGATCACCGATTGACCATCTATGTGGAGCGCCGCACGGCCACGCCCCGTCTGGCGGACGGCCTGATGGAGGCGGCGGTGTCGCTGTGTCAGGCCTATGTGGATCAGCCCTTTCGACTCATGTGGAGCGGGGAGACCGCCTCTGTCCGGGAGATCACCGGGGAGGAGCAGCTGCCCGAAGCGGTGACGGCACTGCTGAAAAGCAAGGCACAGGAGGAGCCGCAGCCGCCGGAGCTGCGGCCGGAGGGAAAGCTGCTGTACTGCTGTACCCAGCTTCCGGCGGACGGACAGCTGCCGGAGGATGCCATCGTGCTGCTGTGCAGCGATGAGCCCTGCGCCGAGGAGGGCGTGTGCCGCTTCACCCCGGAGGATATGCAGGAAATACTGGGAAAATGGATGTGGAATTAGGAGCTTTTGGTGAAAAAACAGACTGTTTCATTCCAATTTGATACGGTACCGGCCCACTCTCGGCCTTTGCACCTCACGGATGCGGCGGCGGGCGTGCTGCTGCTGGCAGGCATATGGGGCCTGCTGTGGCAGTGTCTGCGCCCGGAATCGGTGCCGGGCCTGCTGGGGCTGGGCGCTCTGGCGGCGCTGGGCCTTGCGGCGGGACTGCTGCTGCGGTGGGATCGGAAATGGCAGGCGGGCTGCCCTCTGCGGAGCGCTGCTGGTGCTGCTGGCGGCGGGCGTGCTGCTGCGGAGCCACATCAGCGCTGCTCTGGCGGGACTGGGAGACTTGTGGGGTCAGTGGCGCTTTCAGCAGACCGGACGGTACACGCCGCCCTATGTGGGGGCGGGCAGCGTCTGGTGGATGCTGCTGCCTGTGGGGGCTGTAACGGGCCTTGCTGCGGGTCTTGTGCTGCGGCAGCGCTGGCGGATATGGCCGGCGGCCGTCTGCGCAGCAGGACTGCTGGCGCTGCGTCTGGCGGGCCTTGTGCAGGGGGGATGGTGGTTTACCTGCTTCCTGCTGGGGGTGCTGCTGTGCTTTGTGCAGGGCAGCGCCATAGGCCGCCGGGCCAAGGCCATCACAGCGGGAGCGCTGGCGCTGGTGCTGCTGATGGGACTGCTGCCGGAGGGCCTCTCCGGCGGCGCATCCCCCACGGCGCTGGGGCGGCGGCTGGGCAAGGCCCTGCACCGCTGGCGCTATGAGGATGCCGCCGATCCCCTGCCGGAGGGAGACATCTCCGGCTCCGGGGCCTTTTCCCCCGGACAGGAGCCGGCGCTGCGGCTGACCATGGAACACTGGACGCCCCTGTATCTGCGGGGCTATGTGGCGGGGGAGTACACCGGCACCGGCTGGCAGCAGCTGGCGGCCCGCCGCTTGACGGAGGAGGCTCCGATGCTGTATAGCCTGCAAAGCGGCTATTTCTTCCCGGCCCAGCAGCTGGCAAAGGCCAACGGCGAGGCCGAGAGCGAGAACCATGTGACCATTCAGGTGCTGGGAGCCTGCCGCTCCGTGGCCTATACCCCCTATGGCGGGGGCGACGGGCTGGAGAGCGCACTGGATGCCCGTGACCTCACCGGCGAGGGCATGACCGACCCCACCCAGCGCAGCTATGAGGCGGCGCTGTACCCGGTGGAGGAGAGCTACCTGCTCCAGCAGCAGCTGGCGCAGGCGGAGACGGACAGCGACTATCGGACGGGGGAGAGCGTCTATCGCCAGTGGGTCTATGACCACTATCTCACGGTGCCGCAGGACACCTACGACGCCCTGACGGCGCAGTTCACCCCCGGTCAGGGCTGGAACACCACTCAGGCCAAGACGGAGATCAGCCGCTTTCTGGCGGCCAACCTGACCCTCCGGGAGGGGACGGTCACCCCGGCCACCGGCGACGTGGCGGCGTGGCTGCTGACCGGCGCCCGGCAGGGGTACAGTGTCCACTATGCCACGCTGACGACGCTGCTGCTACGCTGCTGCGGTATCCCGGCCCGGTATGTGGAGGGCTATGTGGTGACCCGGCAGCAGGCGGAGGCCCTGTCGGACGGGGCGCAGCTGACCCTGACCCAGCGGGCCGCCCATGCTTGGGCGGAGTACTATCTGGACGGCGTGGGCTGGATCCCCTTCGACACCGTCCCCGGCTATGAGGAGAACATCAGCTACCAACTGCCGGAGGACGGCGACCCGGCGGAAAACGAGAACGGCACGACCTACACGGGGCAGGAGGAGACACCACGGGAGAATCCGACCGACATCTCTCAGGAGCCCCAGGACGACCACAGCCAGCGGATCTTTATCCAGAGCGTGCTGCTGGTCTTGGCGGCACTGGTGCTGGTGTGCCTGGCAGCCATGGCGCTGCGGACGGTGCTGCTGCGGCGAAGGCTGAAGCGGCAGCGCAGGCGCTTTGAGGACCCCGACGGCCGCGTGGCCTGTCAGGCCATGCTCAGCGCCCTGCACCGGCAGCTGACGGCCTTGCAGCCGGGAGCGTGGAGCGACCCCGGCATCCCCCCGGCGGCAGGAGGCCCTGACGGCCCTGCTGGGCGACGAGACGGCCCGGCAGCTGACGGCGCTGGAGCAGGAGGTCTGGTTCAGCGACCACCCCATCGAGGAGCCCCAACGCCAACAGGCGCAGAAGCTGCTGGAGGGGACGGAGCGTCTGTGGCGGGAGCGTGTCCCGGCGGCCAGACGCTGGAAACAGAGATTCCTCACCTGTCAGGTGATTTGAATCATAAAAGAACAGAAAGGAGTATGAAAGATGAAAGAGAAGACACATCTCGGAAACCGCCTTCTGTCGGTTCTGCTGACGTTCCTGATGCTGCTGTCGCTGCTGCCTTCGGCGGCGCTGGCGGCGGACACCCAGCAGATCGCCCTGATGGCGGTGACGCAGAACGGATTCCTCATCGAACCGGAGTATGTCACCTATCACTCCGGCGACACGGTGAAGGATGTGCTGAAAAAAAGCAGCCACACCTTCAGCGGCATCGACAGCGGATACATTACCGCTGTCGATGGCACCACCGACAACTTCAGCATCCATTACGACGAGGATGGATACAAGCTGGATCAGTCGGCGGATGGCCTGACGGCAATCTGGTTCACCACCAACTCGAGCCAGAGCCATGGAGCAAACCTCCAGCAGCTGGCGGCCAACATGGCGGTCTACAACACCGCTACCAACGGCCTGAGGGATTACAAGGCCGCTCAGGAGGCCTATGATGCCGCCGTGAAGGGCTTCTATGCCGCCACGGACACCACGGCCAAGACCCTGAACGATGCGCTGTTCAGCGCCATCGACAAGCACGCCAAGTTCCTGGAGGGCAAGACCACACCGCTGACCATCAGCGCCACCATGGGCGGCGAGGCCATCACCCCCGGCGAGGCGGTGTTCACCAGTGAGTTCGGCACCGTTGTCACGGTGAAGAACACCAACACCGTGGACCTGATCCCCGCCACCTACACCTTCGACCTGTCCGACGGCGAGTTCCGCCATGTCCGTGGCACGCTGGAGGTGAAGGAGGGTACCACCCTCACCGCCCAGCTGCCTGCCGGCCAGTGGATCAAGTCCGTAGGCATTGGTATCGACAATTACTGGAAAACCTACGGCGAGATGCCCAAGCAGGACGTTACCGCCGCCGAGGGTACCTATCTGATCCCGGACCATGCGTACAACTCGCTCTATCCCTATTTTGAGCCGGGTGACGGCGTGGATACCACCAACATCCGTGTCTACAAGGCGGGCGACCCCAACGGCAACAAGGCCCACAGCTGGAAGAGCAAGGCAACTGCCCTGACGGATAGTGTCGAGTCCAACAGCCTGAAAAATGCGGACGTGGTGTGCGAGGCCCGTCTGAAGGGCGGTACCTATGAGCAGTATCAGACCTACACGCTCCACCTGATCCGCACTCCCAGCCTCAGCGGTCTGGCGGCTGCGGACTCCGTGTCCGGACTGACCCTGAATCCGACCTATGATAGGGCCACCGATACCTACAACGTGGTCACGTCGCAGGATCAGGTGAAGATCACCCCCACGGCTCTGTGCAGCGGCACTGCCATCACCGTGGCCGGGAAGTCCACCCAGAGTGGTTCCCCCGTGACGGTGAATCTGGCGGACTGTGAGCAGGATTCCGGCAAGAAATACCTGATCCCCGTGGTGCTGACGGCCAACGGCCAGAGCGTCACCTATACGGTGAAGGTGCAGAAGCAGGCTACCGTCTCCGTGACACTGAATCACGAGGAGGGTCTGGATGTAAAGGTGTACAGTCAGACCGGCGACTGCATCGCCCCCACCTCCTCCACCGGTACGGCGGACATCTATACGCTGACGCTGGGGCTGGGGTATACCTATCTGGCCACCAAGGACGTGTATTACCACGCAGAATGTGCCTTTCAGGCCGTCCCCAACAGATCCTACGATGTTCCCACCCCTGTCACCGGGGACTGGCTGACGGGTCTGAGCGCCAGAACCGGCAACAATGCACCGTTGTGTGATATGTCCCCGGCGTTTACGGAGGGTACCCATGAGTACACCTTTACGGTGGAATCCAACGCTTCCATCTTCCAGCTCCAGCGTGTCAGAGCGGATAGCACTTATCAGACTACGATATACTACTACGGCCATTCAAACACCAATTTCTCTGCGAACAGCTACGAGAGAGCGGTGACTACTGCCGACACACGCTTCTATTCACCGCCGCAGTTCATGGCCGTGGGCGGCTATGGCAACACTGCCCGCCTGAAGGTAGCCCAGTCCAAAACGGTCAACGGCGCTACCCTGTATCAGGACTACTTCATCCATGTCAACCGCACCATGACGCTGGAGTCCCTGTCCGCCAAGGACCAGAACGACGTTGTGGTTCCCCTGAATCAGGGCGGCGACACCACCAAGGCCACCTTTACCAAGCTGGTGTATGACTACACCGCCGATGTCAGCGAAAAAACCTCTGAGCTGCGCCTGACCCTGCGGCCCCTGTCCTCCTACCGGATGGATGCAGATATGACCGTAACGGTGGCCTGCGGCGACTGGAGCCAGAGCATCACCTATGATAAGGACCACAGCCCTGCTGACCGCCAGACCGTGGCGGTCCCCCTGAAGGCGGGTTCTGCGGCGGCGGAGACCATCACGGTTACCGTCTCCCACAAGGAGACCGGCAGCATCGCCGGGACCTATACCATCAAGGTCAATAAGCAGGCTCCCATCGAGACCACCATCACCACGACCCCCGGTGATGCCACGGTGTTCCTTACCAGCAACGTCAACGGCGACCGCATCCTGCCGGGTGACAAGGGCATCTACACCCTCGACAGCGGCAGCAGCTACACCGTAGTGGTGACCCGCTACGGCTATGTGGGCCAGAAAAAGACCTTCACCGCCGGCGAGGCCAACAAGACCGTCCAGATCAAGCTGGAGAAGGCCCCCGACAGCACCCTGAAGGATATCGAACTACCCACCGACTGGCCCCTGTTCCGCAAGAACGATGAAAACAACGGCGTGGTGGATGTGCGCACCCCCATCACCGCTGAGGACACCGTTCTGGTGTGGGCCAACAAGCTGGGCGAGGGCTACAGCGGCAGCGCTGTGGGCAGCCCCATCATCGTGGGCGGCTACCTCTATACCTATTCCGGTACCACCATCATGAAGGTGGATAAGGAGACCGGCCTGATCCTCAAGACCGGCACCATGGTAGGCGGCTCCTCCTTTGCCATCAACTCCGCCACCTATGCCGAGGGCATGATCTTTATCGGTCTTGCCAATGGCCGGGTGCAGGCCTTCAACGCCGAGACGCTGGAGTCCCTCTGGGTCTATCAGGATGCGCTGGGCGGCCAGCCCAACTGCCCCATCGCCTATGCAGACGGCTATATCTACACGGGCTTCTGGAACAGCGAGACCAAGCAGGCCAACTTTGCCTGCCTCTCTGTCACCGATGAGGATGCCACCAAGACCAACGAGGCCAAGCTCCCCACCTGGACCTATACCCACAACGGCTTCTATTGGGCCGGTGCTTACGTCAACAGCGACTTCGTGCTGGTGACCACCGATGACGGAGATAATGGCTATACCACGGGCTACGGCTCCATTCTGTCTCTGAACCCCAAGACCGGCAAGCTCATTGACAGCCTGCAGGCCACCAACGTAGGCGACCTCCGCAGCAGCGTCTGCTACGATACGGAGACCGAGGCCTATTACTTCACCTCCAAGGGCGGCGACCTGTATCAGGTGAAGGTCAACGCCGACGGCACTTTTACCAAGGGTTCCCTGCGTCGCCTGCATCTGGATAATGGCGCCGACAGTGCCTCTGCGCCTCCCATGAGTACCTCCACCCCCGTGATCGCCAACGGGCGTGCCTACATCGGCGTGTCCGGTACCAGCCAGTTCACTGCCTATTCCGGCCACAACATCACGGTGGTGGACCTGTCCACCTTCTCCATCGCCTACTCCGTGCCCACCATGGGCTATCCTCAGACCAGCGGTCTGCTGACCACGGCCTATCAGGACAAGGACGGCTATAACTACGTCTACTTCATCGACAACTTCACCCCCGGTAAGCTGCGGGTCATCCGGGATATGCCCGGCATGACGGAGGTGGATCACAGCTACACCACCATGGAGACCTACAGTAAAAACGGCGAGGAGCACACCATCGAGACGGGCTATGTGCTGTTTACCCCCGACGGTGCGCAGGCGCAGTACGCCATTTGCAGCCCCATTGTGGACGAAGAGGGCAACATCTACTTCAAGAACGACTCCGCCCAGCTGATGCGGCTGAGCAGCCGTATCACGGAGCTGGAGGTCACCCAGCAGCCGGACCGCACCACCTACAGCAAGGACGATACCTTTGATGCCACGGGCCTGAAGGTCACCGCCCATTATGCCAACGGTGCCACCAAGGACGTGTCTGACTACCTCAAGTACACCACGGATCCCCTGACCACGAATGACACCGAGATCACCATCAGCATCAACCTGGAGCAGCTGGTGAAGGACAAGCTGGAGAACCTGCCCGAAAATCTGAAGAATCAGACCGCCAAGTGGCAGCAGTATCAGGACAAGGACGGCAAGGCCGGCGTGGAGTGGGAGATGCCCACCACCACTGTGACCATCACCGTGGAGGAGCACCACAACTATGGCGAGCCCACCTGGAGCTGGAACAATGACTTCACCGCTTCCGCTGTCTTTACCTGCACGGATGACGACGGCCATACCCAGACGGTGCCTGCCACCGTCACCGACGAAGTGACCACCGAGCCCACCTGTGATAAGGAGGGCCTGCGTACCTATACCGCTAAGGTCACCTTTGAGGGCAAGGACTACACCGACACCAAGACGGAGGTCATCCCCGCTACCAGTCATGCCTATGGCGAGCCGGTGTGGAGCTGGACGGATGACTTCAAGGCCACCGCCACCTTCACCTGCACCAACGATACCACCCATGTGAAAAACGTCACGGCAGAGGTGACCAGCGCTGTCACCACGCCCGCCGCTTGCGAGACCACCGGCGTCCGCACCTATACCGCTAAGGTCACCTTCGAGGGCAAGGAGTATACCGATACCAAGACGGAGGTCATCCCCGCCACCGGCCACGCCTACGGTGAGCCTGTGTGGAAGTGGACGGATGGTTTTGAGGCCACTGCCACCTTCACCTGCGCCAACAACGCCGCTCATGTGAAGAACGTGACGGCTACCGTCACCAACGCCGTGACCACCGAGGCCACCTGCGAGTCGACCGGCACCCGCACCTACACCGCCAAGGTCACCTTTGATGGTAAGGACTACACCGACACCAAGACGGAGCCTGTCCCCGCCAAGGGCCACACCCTGACCGCCGTGGAGGCAGTGCCTGCCACCTGCGAGACCGCCGGTGTGAAGGCCCACTGGAAGTGTGAGGTCTGCGGCAAGCTGTTCAGCGATGCTGAGGGCAAGACCGAGACCACGCTGGAGAAGCTGGCTATCCCCGCCACCGGCCATGCTTACGGCGCCCCGGTGTGGAAGTGGAACGATGATTTCACCGCTTCTGCCACCTTCACCTGCGCCAACGACCCTTCCCATGTGAAGAACGTGACGGCCACCGTCACCAACGCTGTGACCACTGCGGCCACCTGCGAGGCCGACGGCGTTCGCACCTACACCGCCAAGGTCACCTTCGATGGTAAGGACTACACCGATACCAAGACGGAGGTCATCCCCGCTACCGGCCATGCCTATGGCGCCCCGGTGTGGAAGTGGAACGATGATTTCACCGTTACTGCCACATTCACCTGCGGCAATGATGCTTCCCATGTGAAGACGGTGAACGCTGCTGTTACCAACGAGGTGACCACCGAGGCCACCTGCAAGGCCGACGGCGTTCGCACCTACACCGCCAAGGTCACCTTTGAGGACAAGGAGTACACCGATACCAAGACCGAGGTCATCCCCGCCACCGGCCACGCCTATGGCGAGCCGGTGTGGAAGTGGAACGATGATTTCACCGCTTCTGCCACCTTTACCTGCGGCAATGATGCCTCCCATGTGGAGACGGTGAACGCAACCGTCACCAACGAGGTGACCACCGAGGCCACCTGCGAGTCGACCGGCGTACGGACCTACACCGCCAAGGTCACCTTCGAGGACAAGGAGTACACCGATACCAAGACCGAGGTCATCCCTGCCACCAGTCACGACACGGAGCTGGTGGGTGCCAAGGATGCCACCTGCACCGAGGACGGCTACACCGGCGACGAGGTCTGCAAGGTCTGCGGCGTCACGGTGAAGCAGGGCGAGGTGATTCCCGCTCTGGGCCACGACTACAAGGATGGCAAGTGCAGCCGCTGCGGCGCTGAGGAGCCTACCACGCCTGTGGAACCCGGCAAGCCCGGCGATTCCGGCAAGCCTACCACGCCGGAGAAGCCCGCTGAACCGTCTCAGCCCACCACCGCCGGATACCCCCGCCACCGGCGACAGCAGCAACATGACCGCCCTGTGGGTGGTGCTGGCTGTGGCTGGTCTGGGCATCATCGCTCTGGTGGTGTTGCTTGTCACCAAGCGCAAGAGCAAAAAGGACTAAATCGGCCTGTTCCAACGAAAAAAGGCGCTCCGACCATTGCCGGAGCGCCTTTTTCTCTGAACTTTCCGCAGCATCTTTTTACGGCCGGGGCTTTTCACCACCTGCTGGATGTGCTATACTGAATCCATTAACCTGTGCATCAAGGAGCCGCTTATGAAACGTGTCGCCAGTATTCAGGATATTTCGTGCTTGGGCCGCTGCTCGCTGACGGTGGCGCTGCCTGTGATCTCCGCCATGGAGGTAGAGTGCGCCATCCTGCCCACCGCCGTACTCAGCGCCCACACCATGTTCCCGGACATCCTCTGCCGGGACCTGACGGCGGATATTCTGCCCATCGCCCGATACTGGCGGAGCCAGCAAGTGCGGCTGGACGCCGTCTATACCGGTTATCTGGCCTCCCCCCGACAGGTGGAGGATGTCTGCCAGGCGTTGGAGGTGCTGGCGGGGCCGGATACCCTGCGCTTCGTGGACCCGGCTATGGCCGATGGGGGAGCGCTCTACACGGGCTTTGACGAGGATTTTCCCCGCCACATGGTCCGCTTGGCGGCGCAGGCGGACGTGGTGACGCCCAATCTCACAGAGGCCTGCCTGCTGACGGGGACCCCCTACCGGGAGGACTACGACCTGCCCCGGCTGAGGGATATCCTGCGGAAGCTGGCGGAGCTGGGTCCCCGTCACGTGGTGCTGACCGGCGTCCCCTATGGCCCGGATAAGTTGGGCGTGCTGGCCTATACCCCGGCGGAGGATCACTTCTTTGAATACGGCAGCCGCCGCATCGATGCCCATTTTCCCGGCACGGGGGATCTATTCTCCTCCGCCTGCGTAGGTGCTCTGATGCGGGGCAAGCCGCTGGAGGAGGCCCTGCGTTTGGCGGTGGATTTCACGCTGCTGTGCATCCAAGTCACCTGCCGGGATGAAAGCGCTCCATGGTACGGGGTGGAGTTTGAAAAAGCGCTGAGGTATCTTCCAGAGCTGCTGGAGCGATAAAAACGGGAGGGAAAAGCCATGTTTCGAGACATCCGGAAGAAGAAAAATCAGATCAGCACGGAGGCAGCGGAGCAGCTTCTGATTCAGGCCCGCCGGGGCGTTCTGGCCGTAAACGGCCGGGAGGGCTACCCCTACGCCATCCCCATCAACTACTATTACGACCGGGAGGCGCAGAAGATTTACTTCCACGGCGCCCGTGCCGGTCACAAGGCGGAAGCCATCCGGGCCTGCGACAAGGTGTGCTTCACTGTCTACGGCGGCGAGACGATCCGGGAGGAGGCGTGGGCGCCGTACCTCCGGAGCGTCGTGGTGTTCGGCCGGTGCCGCCTGCTGGAGCAGAGCCCGGAGACCATGGCGTTGCTGAAGCGCTTCGCCATGAAGTATTACCCGGAGGAGCGGTTGGCAGACGAGGAGATTCGGCAGGATGGCGCTGCCGCCCAGCTCTTTGAGATCGAGATCCACCACCTCAGCGGAAAAGAAGTGCAGGAGAAGTAAGCATATCCTCCCCGGTATGCAGCTGCCGGAACCGCAAAAGAAAAACAGCACCCGCAGGCCCAATGGGTCTGCGGGTGCTGTTGGTACGGATGTTCATAACCAACCTGAAAACTCTATCAGAACGATCAGGAGTATCAAAGCGCCGCTATCGTTGCCTATAATGATGTATCTCCTTTCGATGGAACTTGTATAGGCAATCAAAAGGCATATTCATCCGGGGCCCCCGACAAAACAAGCGAAGCGGTTTTGTTGGGGAGAGGAGACACAGCACCGTGATTGACGCCTGCCGCTTACGGCGGGCGGAAAGATACAAAGCTTGTGTCGACGATATGCCCTTTGATTGTCCCCTCCGCCGAGGGCGGAGGGGACTTGATTTCTTTTTGATTTTCAGTTAATCGGCAACAATATTGAACCAGTCGCCGTTCTGTACTACATGGTAGCCTGCAGCAACTTCAACTTCATTGTCTCCAAGGGTCGGGTTAGACGGGTCATATTTATAGAAGCTGCCTCCCTTGACGGTGATCTTCGCATTGGAGCCATCCTTGCAGTTCAAGGTATTAGCGGGAGTCACGGCCTTGAAGGTACCGCCGTTGATTTCGATCGTAGCATTGCCGAGGGCATAAATCAGATCGCATACAGGGTCGTCGGCAGGTACACTGACCTGACGGAAATCACCGCCGTTGATGATGACCTTACTGTCTCCATCAGCAGAAACAGCCATGGCTCCGCCGGTAGTGCCGCTTGCATCCTTAGTGTACACGGCATATACATCGGCATTGATCGTAAACTGAGCTCTTTTTTCCGCCTGTACTGCGCCAAAGCGTCCGTTCGCCTGCATATTCTGGGTGATTTCGTGCTTTCCGGAAGAAAAGCTGATTGCAGACAGAATGGCGGCAGCATCTTCATCGTATGTATTGTCAAACGAATCCGATTCAGACATTGCCTGTGTAGCGCTTACACTGATACCGAAGGAAACCTTTGCCGCCCAATACGGATCATTATTTTTCGGGTTAGCTTCGTTTCCGACTTCCGTAGGCATATAAAGCACCATTGCATAGACCTTTGTAGTGTTGGTAGCAAGGTCTGCACCGACAACACCGGTGTCTCCAATACTATTAAGCGTTTTGGCGCTGTCTTGCACAGCACTGATCGCCGCCGCACGGTCTGCATATGCAGCATCGGCTTCCGCTACGCCCAGCTTCACATAGTCGCTGAGACTATATTGTTGCCCAAAACATTTTTGCCGGTGCTATTGTAAAGGTTATAAATGCCGAGCGTATACTTCAGTGCAAGCGTTCCTGCGTTCTTGACGCGAAGATATACGACCTCTGTACGACCGGGTTCCCACCGTGTGCTGTCCTCGAACACCTTAGTCGTATCGTTCACCTTTTTCCATTCGGTGAAATCTTTGCTGTACTCCAATTCCACATCCAGATTGCCCGCCTGGATCTTATTGACCCCGGTGGATGCGGTGTCGGTGAACCATGCGAAGGTGGCGCCGATGAGCATTGCCACGCACATAACGATAGCCAGTGCGCTGGAAACCAATGCCCGCTTGGTAGATTTGCTGCTTGTCATTGTGTTTTACCTCCCTATTCTATATTTTTCAATGACAATATGTAAACACGTTTTTCCCGTGGTTACACCAAAGCAATCAAAAGGCACAAGCATAACTTATGCCCTTTGATTGCCCCTCCGCCCGAGGACGGAGGGGACAGTGTGTCATCTGTTCGAGATTATGGATTGATTACATAGGACGCATCCACAAAGCCCGGGAAATCCGTTGCAATCTTAGCAAAACTATGCAGTCCGATCAAGCCGGTGTAGCTGCCGCCATTGATTGTGATGGTTCCTTCCGGCTTGGGCATGGTATTATTTGTGGCATTGTCGGTGGAGACTACCGCAAAACCATTGGTTGTGGAGCCGTTGTTGTTCTGCGTATAGCTCGCATTTGCGGCAGGCACAGTAGCGGTTACGGTGCAATTATTCAGCGTCAGATCGGTGTACTTCACTTCGATAGCTGCATTGCCCTTAACCGTGCAGTCGGTGAAGCTAGCCTTCTGATAGCCGCCAGCGTCTCTCGTCGCCGTGGAGCCGGAAATGTAAACTCCGGTAGCATCAGTGCCATTATTGCCGGCATTGATCTTCGTCCCGGTTACGGTCAGATTCAAACCGGAATTAGAACCATTATGGTAAAAGCCGGTAGTCGTCCCTTCAAGGGTGCTGTTGGAAACATTAATCGTCGCATTATTGTTGAAGTTGCACAGCGCATAGCCGCCTTTAATCGTTGAGTCCTCAATGGTATACTGACGGTCAGCAGCACTGCAAGCCACACCAACCTGACCGGCAGCATCAACCGTCACATTACGCATTTTCAAGTTCCCGCAGGCGGCAATGCCGCGGGCCGTGCCGGTTCCCTTGTATGTTCCGTTTACAATCGTTGCATCCGCGTATGTCACCAGAGAATATCCATTACTATTCAAGCTACTAGTCAGCGTCTTTCCATTTAGGTCTATCGTTACCGCATTGTCAAAGGTAAGAGCGTCCGTCAGAGTTACATCCTGTGTGAGCTGCACATTCTTGCCGTTAGTCGCCGCCGCTTTCAGTTCGTCGGCTGTAGACACAGGCTCAAAATCAAGCGGAGCGTCCGCATCGTACTGATTATTAAAGCTGTCGCTCTCCACGGTGTCCTGCGTCGCAACAACATTGATACCGAAGTCAATGGTAGCTGCCTTGTCGGGGGAGATGGCGTTTGCCTCATTACCCACCGATGTCGGCATCCAAATCGCCATAGGCACACAGTTAGTCTTACCGGGGAGAAGCGTCCCATTGACCGTAGCATCAGTCAGCGGATGATACTCAGGGTCAAGCACATTTTTGACACCCGCAACACCCAAATCGTTAAGCTTGGTCATGAAAGTACCAAGTGATGACACTCCACTACCAATCACATTCGGATTCACCGTTGCCGAGGCGCACAGATAGTCAGTCAAATAGAACTGTTCGTTGGCCTTGTTCGTTCCGGGCTTCTGCGCAAGAGTCTCAAGGCTCAATTTATACTTCAGTGCAAGATTGCCGTTATTGGTAATCCTAAAAACTACATATTCCGTTCTGCCCGGCTCCCACAGTGCGTTGGGATCAAACACATTGGTCGCATTGTCGATAGGTGTCCAATCAGTCAATTCACCAGCCAATGTCCCATCGTCATTCATTTTTTCTTTGGCATACTCCACGGTAATGTCCAGATTCCCCGCCTGGATCTTATTGACCCCGGTGGATGCGGTGTCGGTGAACCATGCGAAGGTGGCGCCGATGAGCATTGCCACGCACATAATGATAGCCAGTGCGCTGGAAACCAATGCCCGCTTGGTAGACTTGCTGCTTGTCATTGTGTCTTACCTCCTTATTCTATATTTTTCAATGACAATATGTAAACACGTTTTTCCCGTGGTTACACCGTATGGGTGTCGGACGGTGTTGCGTTCGCTTTGTTATCATCGCCGCTATTCTGTCCGAATACGGAGAACACCGGCTGAAAGACCATACGATACACGGTATTGACATTGACCTCATCGTTTGGATAAATGCCTCTAAGTACCTTGGCTGCCATTGCCACCGTGTTGTCAAGGAGATTCCAAACCAGCATTTCCAGATTGCACCGTTCAGAAAACGGGGACAACCCATTCACCGACTGCACAAGCTCCCGAAAGGCTTTTCCGTTTTGCATACGCTGCTGAACGACCGTCGGTGTGTAATACTCCGAATTGCAGAAGTGCCAGTAGAAAAGGGTGCGGTCATAATCGGCAGTCAGGTAGTTCCAATACGGCAGCCACAGCAGCCAGCAGAGATCGTCTAAGCTCTGCAGATCCTTTACTCCGGCAGATAGGCTTTTCGGGGCATTGGCAATTTTGCGGGCAATTTCATCGTCGATGGTCAGGAAGCAGCTGGTGAGCAGCGCTTCCTTGTTCTTGTAATGCTCATACACCGTCGGTGCATTGATTCCCGTTTCCGCCGCCAACTTTGGGTAGCTGAAATTCTGCATACCTCCGACAGCAACAAGATGCTGCGTTGCTTTGAGAATAATGGATTTTAACTGTTCCGGGGTTCTCTGCGAAGCCATGCTGCGCTTCCTTTCGTCATCCTTTTTGCCACAACTTAAAGCCCTTTATGAAACAACGTAAAATATATTTCCCGCCACCTATGCGGGAAACATAAAACTACAATTTCTTTCGCAGAGTTAGTCACTCTGTGAGGGCGATTCACCTGATAACCGAAAAAATTATAGCACCGTTCTGCAGAAAAATCAAGTGATTTCGATTGTTTTCTACCATTTTTCAATAAAATTTCGGAATTTTGTCTGCCGAAAAGCGTCACGCCATAAACGAACACTATGTTCCCGACAGGAATGGACAGTCCGGCGCGCGGTAAGAAAACGGTGAATTCTACTTGCTAAAATATATAGTGTCCGATCGGACAATAAAAATAGGAGGCTTCAAACGATGAAGAAGGGTGAAAACATTTTCAAGCGAAAAGACGGACGGTGGGAGGCTCGGTATAGCAAGGGCTATGAACTGTCCGGCAAAATCAAGTTTTTGTTACGGTAAAACCTGCAAGGAGGCATAACAAAAAAGAGCAGGATCAATTTCCTGCTCATACATATCAAAGAGATACAAATGTAGGCAAAAAGAAATCGAGTGTCCTCATCCAACTCTCAGGTTGGTTAAGAACACTCGATATGGTGCCGGTGACCGGACTCGAACCGGTACGCTGTCGCCAGCGGTGGATTTTGAGTCCACTACGTCTACCAATTCCATCACACTGGCCGGTGGATACTGGTTTATTATACAGGAGGTCGGAGCGAAATTCAAGTCCTTTTTCTCACGCCCTGACGCCGTACCGCTCCGCACGCAGGACGATCCGCCGGGCCCAGCGGCTATGGGTGTTGTACTCGTTCATCCGGCCGCCGTCCTCACTGGCAGAGACCAGACTGCCGCTGCCGGTATCCCAGTTCAGGATAGCCCGGGCGTCCGCGTAATCCCGCTGGGAGACGCGGAGCATTTCGTTCACCACGGGGATCTGATTGGGATGGATGACGGTCTTGCCGGTGAAGCCATTCAGCAGATCCAGCTCCATCTCCCGGCGCAGCCCCTCTTCCCATCCCTCGCCGGAGTAATACTCCCATACCGGGCCGGACACCACGTATTGAGTGCCGAAAGCCGCCACGATGTCGATGAGGATATCCGCCACCGGGCGCAGGTCGTAGATGGTCCGATTTGCCGGACGGCGCAGGCCGAAGGCGTGGGAGAGGTCGTTCCCCCCCACCCGGATGTTTAAAATGGAGCCAGACACGGTGTCCAGCTGGGCCCGCACCTCCGTCAGAGCCTCCCGGCGAGTCTGCGGGGGAATCATGGCCGCAGACTCAAACACCGGCATATAGAAGTACTCCTCCGTCCGGCCGATGGAGCGGATGGCTGCAAGATAGGCCCCGCAGTTCTCCAGGAAAAACTTGGGCAGGATGAATCCACGGAGAATGGAGGAAAACG
>ENA-OQCO01000406-OQCO01000406.1-human-gut-metagenome-genome-assembly--contig:-NODE-406-length-23855-cov-2.599756_pt1 | contig 23855 bp, 27 predicted proteins | sample MGYA00242500_ERZ504582 | MGnify/ENA primary metagenome ERZ504582 (study PRJEB26092, sample SAMD00036346) | human gut metagenome | host: Homo sapiens | study: EMG produced TPA metagenomics assembly of...
CATATCAGATGGCAGCAGAGGTTATGGACCGTGTAGGTATCCATGAGGGAAATATTTTCAAATATCATCAGGCAAGAAGAAACACCAAGAATTATCAGGTGGATCTGGAAACCCTGCAGTATGATCTTCTCTACGGAAAACAGTATACCTATGACGAAAAGAATCCTTTTGAGCGGACAAAGATGCACATGGGAATCTACGATACGACTCTGGAGTCTATCCAGGTAGTGTCTGAAACAGACCATACTTATTATATTCAGGGAACCAATTTCACGCCATCCAGCCAGGTGAAGATTAATGGTGAGTGGTATGATACGGTTTATGTGAATCCGACCAAGCTGATTATTACCGGAAAGGAACTGGATGATTTTGACAGGCTTTCGGTAGTACAGCGAAGCAACAGCTCCACCAGAAAGGCCATGACAAAGAGTCATGACCGGGCGGTTTATGCGCTGCTCTCTGACAGCAGGTGGAAGCTTGACAGTGAAAAAAATGCTTCTGACACAGCGGAGGCTGAAGAATCAGACACAGCAGAGACAGCTGCAGCTGAGACTTCCGGTGGGGAAAACAGCACAGAAAGTCGGTAAAAAGCCCACGAAAAATACTTCGATACAAAAAATGTCGGATAAAATATTACGATTAGGACTGGACATCTTCCACCACTATTATATAATGGTATCGTAACGAACAGGAGGGGAGAAGCTTTTCTCCCCAAAAGTTCTTTACGAATACATTATAGATAAGTGATGGTTTTTTTTATGAATTACAAAGAAGCAGTTGCGTATATTGAAGATATACCGAGATTTACAACCAAGAACAGCCTGGACCATACCAGAGAATGTTTAAGAAGACTTGGAGATCCGCAGAGAAAATTCCGTGTGATCCATGTGGCAGGAACTAACGGAAAGGGAAGTACCTGTGCTTTTATCACATCGGTTCTTCGGGAGGCAGGGTATTCCTGCGGACTTTTTACATCGCCTCATCTGGTGGAGATCAATGAGCGTTTTCAGATCAACGAGGATGTGATCGATGACGATACATTCCTTTGTGCTTTTGAAAAAGTTAAAAAGCTTTCCGATGAGCTGGTTGCAGAGGGAAGCTATCATCCCACATATTTTGAAACCTTGCTGCTTATGGGAATGGTGATTTTTGCAGATGCAGGAGTGGACTATGTAACACTGGAGACAGGTCTTGGCGGCCGTCTGGATGCTACTACAGCAGTTGAGAATCCGGCAGCCTGTGTGATCACATCCATAAGCCTTGACCATATGCAGTATCTTGGAAATACGGTTTCCGAGATTGCAGGAGAGAAGGCAGGGATCATGGTGCCGGGTGTTCCGGTGATCTACGATGGAAATGATCCGGATGCAGCTAAGGTAATGCGTGAGCATGCGAGGGAGCTTGGATGTCCTGCATATGAACTTACAAGAGCGGATACCGAGATCCATAAGATTGCGAAAGACGGGATTGATTTTTCTCTGAAAGATGAGCTTATGGAGATACTGTTTTCAGTATTCCGTTTATTGCACGCTATCAGGTAATGAATGCAGCCCTTGCAGTAAAAACGATTCAGGTTCTCAATCGTGAGATACCGGTATCTATGGAGGAGCTGAAAGCAGGCATGGCGAAGACACGCTGGCAGGGAAGAATGGAGACAGTTCTCCCGGGTGTGATCGTAGATGGCGCACATAACGAAGACGGTGTTGAGAAGTTTGTGGAGACAGCTGAGCATTTTCAGAAGGAATTTCCGCTGACACTGCTGTTTTCCGCTGTGGATGACAAGGATTACACAGATATGATCCGTACCATCTGTACAAGGATCAGCTTCCGGCATGTGATCGTCACACAGGTTGGAGGATATCGTAAAGTTCCGGTGGAAGAGCTTGCAGAGATTTTCCGTAAGGATGGAGTACCGGAAGTAGAAGCAGCAGAGGATGTTCCGATGGCATTTGAGCTTGCACTGAAAGAGAAAGGCGAGGACGGTATGCTGTTCTGTGTGGGATCGCTTTATCTTGTAGGCGAGATCAAAGCCTGGATCAGGAGGAATAAATTATGATCGATTATGAAGAGGAACTGAAGAAATTTGAACCATGTCTGGATGTGGCAGATGTAGAAGGTGCAATCTATGACCGTGAGATCACCGATATCATGGATGTGCTCCAGGAGATGCTGCGGGAGGTTAAGAGCAACAGACGTGTAAGATAAGGAGAAGTGAATGAACTGCATTAACTGTGGAGCGTTCCTGACAGATACAGATCTGGATTATTGTCCGCACTGCGGAGCCAATGTACTGATCCAGAAGAAGGTTGACTATCTTTCCAAGCTCTATTACAACCAGGGGCTGGAGAAAGCCAGCATTCGTGATCTGTCTGGAGCGATCAGCTGTCTGAAGCAGAGTCTTGCCTATGATAAACGAAATATCCGTGCAAGAAACCTTCTTGGTCTTGTGTATTTTGAGACAGGCGAGGTGGTTGCTGCACTGAGTGAGTGGATCATCAGCAAAAATATCCAGAAGAGCCGTAACCTGGCATCTGAATATATTGAGAAGCTTCAGGCGAACCAGAATAAACTGGAAACGATCAATGAAAGCATCAAGAAATATAACAATGCCCTTGCCATGTGCAGGGAAGGCCATGAAGATATGGCAGCCATCCGTCTTAAGAAGATCCTGGCACAGAATCCCAAGCTGATCAAGGGATATCATCTTCTTGCACTGATCCAGATGAAGAATCAGGAGTGGAACAAGGCGAGAAGAACGCTCAGGAAAGCGGCAAGGATTGATAAGACCAACACCACGACGCTCCGTTTCTTAAGAGAAATCGATGAGCAGACGGGTGTTACTACAAAGATGGAGAACAGACGGAAGAGTCTTATTCGGGACAATGAAAAGGAAAAGGATAATATTTCCGGAGAGATCGTTGTAAGACCGTCCACATACAAAGAAAGGTCAAAAGTTTCCCTGTTCTTTACTATGGTACTGGGATTTGCAGCAGGTGCTGCGGCATTCTGGCTGCTTGTACTTCCGGCAGTGAAGCAGGATGTGTACAGACAGGCAAATGAGCAGATCGTGCAGTACAGTGAGTCACTTTCCAGCCAGGGAGTGGCACTTTCCAAAGCCCAGGGAGAAGCAGAGCAGTCCAATAGTACTGCGGATGCCACAGCTAAGCAGGTTGAGGAAGAGAAGAAGAGAAGTCAGAGTTATGAGGCTCTGTTTTCTGCTTATACAGCTATGCAGCAGGAGGATCTGGATACTGCAGCAGTGGAGATCCAGCAGGTATATGTAGATACACTTTCTGATTCTGCGAAAGGTATTTATAATACTATCTGTGAGAAGACCGGCGTATCGGGAATTACCGGTGATTCATCAGGCAGTGACAATACCGCTTCAGCAGCTTCCGCAGATGGAAGTACAACTGCAGACGGAAGTGCAGCTTCAGATGGAACGTCTGATGGCGGCGACAGTTCATCTGATGGAAGCGGCGACGGTACTTCTGATGGATCAGACCAGTCATCTTATGATGAGAGTGGAGATACCGGCTATGATTCGTCTTACAGCGATGGCTATACAGGAGAATGATCGATACAGAATACAGGTGAGAAACCTCGGAGAAGGGGAATGTGTTTCGACACATTCTTCTTTTTGTGCGATTTTTATAGAAGATTTTTGCATAAAAATAAAAAATGGGGGAATGATAAAGTGGAATCAGTGTTTGAAATATCAGGAGCTGTGATGACAGTTCATTTGCCTGTAGATCTGGATCATCCGGTGTCTGACAGTATTCGAAGAGAAACAGACCGGATTATTGGACAGCAATATATAAAAAATATGGTTTTCGACTTCTCAGAGACCGTTTTTATGGACAGCTCCGGGATCGGACTGCTCATGGGAAGATACCGGGCACTGGGAATGCGAGGTAAATGTGTGCAGGTGATCCATGCAAACAGCCATATCACAAAGCTTCTGAGACTTTCCGGGATCGGCAGATACATAGACATCTCCGAGGCGGAAAAAACATCAGCAGAACAGGAGGGCGCATACTATGGAAAACACAAATGAAATGACGATCATTTTTGACAGCAGACCAGCCAATGAAGCTTTGGCCAGAGTGGCAGTTGCATCTTTCTGCACGCAGCTGAACCCCACACTGGAGGAAGTTTCAGATCTGAAGACAGCAGTTTCTGAAGCTGTGACCAATTGCATCATACATGGGTATGGAGGCGAGGTACATAAGATCCGGGTGGACTGTTCTCTTTGCGGACAGGAGCTTAAAGTGGATGTTACAGATCACGGAACCGGTATCCCGGATATTAAGAAAGCCATGGAACCTTTGTTTACCACCAGACCGGACAAAGACCGTTCGGGCATGGGATTTACATTTATGGAGGCATTCATGGATGAAGTTTCTGTGGAATCGGAGGTTGGCCGCGGAACTACCGTGCACATGAAAAAGATCATCAGGAGGTAACTATGGATCGTACTCTTGCCCTCATCGGGCGTGCACACCAGGGGGATAAAACGGCAAGAGATATTTTGTTTGAGGAAAATACAGGGCTTATATACAGTGTGGCCAGACGCTTTCTGGGAAGGGGCGTGGAGATGGAGGATCTGTTCCAGATCGGCAGCATCGGACTTCTGAAAGCTGTGGATAAATTTGACATGTCTTTTGATGTGCGATTTTCAACATACGCAGTGCCAATGATCGCCGGGGAAATCAAACGTTATCTCCGGGATGACGGGATGTTGAAAGTCAGCCGGTCTTTAAAAGAGAATCATTACAGGATCTATTCGGTGAGGGAAGCATTGACCAGGAGGCTGGAAAGAGAGCCTACTGTGGAAGAGCTTGCCTGCGAAATGGGAATATCAGTGGAGGAGCTTGTGTTTACTCTGGAATCCGGAGCAGAGGTGGAATCCCTCCATAAGACGATCTATCAGGGAGAAGGAACAGAAATCTCCCTGATGGACAAGATTCCTGAGAAAGAAAACCGTCAGGAAAAAGTACTGAACCGGATCTTTTTGGAAGAGATACTGGGGAGTCTGAAGGCAAAGGAGCGAAAACTGATTTATATGCGGTATTTTCAGAACAAGACCCAGACGGAAATTGCTTATGAGCTTGGGGTATCTCAGGTGCAGGTATCCAGAATGGAAAAAAGGATTCTGCGCAGCCTGCAGAAATCAGCAGAGATAAAATAAAAGGGAGCCATGAGAAATGCTGCTGTTTTCTCATGGCTCTCTTTTGGGGGCAGCAGATCTTGTCAGACTGCTGCTTTTTTATGAAAAAGTACATTTTTGTATTTGGAAAGTGCTCCAAGAAGGATCATACCGATCACACCGGCTGAGATAAATTCACCGGCTCCTACTGTGAGCATCATAAACGGGATAGGAAGGTTAATGCCATATCCGTAACGAAGCACAAGAGGAACGATCACAATGTTGGAAACAATCGGCGGGATCGGGGCTGTCCATTTGCCTGTATTGCGAAGCTTGTAGGTAAAGAATGCACCGATAAGTGTGGCAATGCTTCCGAAAATGATGTCAACCGGAATCGCACCGCCAAGAAGATTGGCAATGATACATCCCACGAACAGTCCCGGGATGGCAGCCGGTGTGAAGAACGGAAGCACAGTCAGAGCCTCGGAAAAACGGATCTGAACTTCACCGAAGCTAAGTGGTGCGAATACCAGTGTCAGGACAACATATACAGCTGCAATGGCAGCTCCCTGCACCAGAAAATGAGTACCTTTGTTTTTCATATTCAATATTCTCCTTTAGTTTTGTTTTACGAGTGGAAGGTCACGAACACTCGGCACATTTATAGGCGGTGACCGCCTTGTAAGCCCTGTACGACCTTGGTTTTTGCGGGCTTTTGCAGCGAAACTGAGTATAGCATAAAGGGCGTGGAAATGCAAGGTACGATCCTGGCTATTTGATGACCCTGGCCTGTGTGGACAGCCCCTGACTCTGAAGCAGCTTTTTGTAAGAAGAAAGTTTGTTTGCCGGAACCTTTACAGTCAGTTTTTTGTAATTATTCTGACCTGCTCTTGTGAAGATATATTTACCTGAGCTTTTGGAAGTAAGACGTCCTGTCTGTATGGTGACAGAGGTAAGGGCCTTACAGTCACAGAAAGCTTTCGTGCCGATCGCAGAAACTCGGGAACCGATTTTTACAGTACGAAGACTTGTGCATCTCTGGAAGGCTCCGGCACCTATGCTTGTGATATTTCCTGAAATCGTTACCTGTTTCAGGTTTTTACAGTTTTTGAAGGCATTGGCTGCAATGGCTGTGACTTTGTAGGTTTTTCCGTTAGCTTTGACAGTGGCCGGAATCTTTGCAGTGACAGTATTGCGTGAACGTGGTCCCTTCAGTGCTACGGAAGTCCCGGTGGTATTGACTGTGTAGACATTATAGGCATCCCGGAATGTTTTTGCAGTCTGTGGCTTTGGTGTGGCTGCAGGAGTGATCTGGAAATTTAAGGTGATGGTTCCGTAGAAATGGTTATCACCGATGATCTTCAGGGTAGCAGTTCCTGCTTTTTTATTGTTCTGGTATGTCACATGATAATCATTGATGCCAGAAAGCTTTGCTTTTCCAAGAGTTACGGTTGGAACGGGCTTTATGTCAGAGCCTGTATAGGTATATGTTTTTTTGATCCCTGTTACAGATGCATCGGAAATATTGCATGCATAGCTGATATTGTTTTTCTTGGCATATGTAACTGCGTAAGAGCGTACGGAGCATGGATCTTGCAAAAATATGCATGAGAGCTGTCAGACCAGTAATAGCCGCACCACACAGCATCCGTTCCAATGCTTTTAACGGTATCAGGTATGTTGATCCTGGATAGATTGTTACAGTAGGCGAAAGCTTCTTTTCCGATCTTTGTGACCCCTTTCTGGATGTCCACCTCTTTCAGCTCAGGAAGATAAACAAAGGCCCTTTCGGAAATACTTGTGATCCCGGGCTTTATTATTACCTTTCTGATCTGGTTTTTGATAGCTTTCCAGGAGGAATCGCTGGAGAAGGAAAACCAGCTGTTTGTTGAAGAGACTGGGTATCGGTTGTTTTCCTCTGTGGAAATAGAAAGTGGTCCGTAGCCGGAGATCGTAAGGATACCGTTTTTGAAATTCCAGGTTGCGTTGTCACCTGCGATATGGTAAGTTTTTTTGTCAGCTTTTCCGTTGTCGGAATTAATGGAATAAAAGTTCAAGGTGTTGGAGTTTGAAGCATAATAAACGACCCTGGAATCCTTTACCACAGGCTGACAGTCAGAAATCGGAGCAGCTGTTGTAAACTCTTTGCTGAGACTCTTTCCCTTTCCGTCCACAAAAAGATAATGAAGGGTGCTGGAAGAGAGCGGATCGTTAGCGGAAGAGTTTTTCTTGTTATCGTCGGAGACGTATTCTTCCCAGGAAATCATAAAACGGTTGTCATTTATTTTGGTGATCTTTACGCCCGCAAAGCTTTTTCCTCCGCCTGTAAAGTTGGTAAGCTTCCTGGTAGTGGTTGCTTTTTCGGAAAAGTCAGACATTGGTGTGACGGACAGATAAAGGTTATGAGGCGTGTTTTCAGATACCTTATCATATTTGGACTGATCGATGGAAGTGCCAACGCATAATACACTGTCAGAGGAAACAGCCATGCCGTCAACGCTTGCGTAGCAGGCCAGTGCCCACACAGAAGTATGTGAGCCTCCGTATGGCAAAAGCTCTATGGTGGTGCAGGCAAGTGTAGTGCTGTCGTATCTGGAAAGCTTTGTACATCGTGAACCCTCACTCTGCTCCAGTACGTAGAGATAAGAACCTTGTGATTTGATATACTGTGCAAAGGAATGCCACAGATCGCAGGAAACGATCTTTCCTTTCATGGTTGCCTGGTCGATCTCGGCCATAAGGAAGCCCTGATGTCCCTGACCGACAGAGGGATCCACATATCCTTCGTGACCGGTAACAACATAGAGCTTGCCGTTGCTTTCTGTCATTTCCACACAGCCATAGTCAAAGGGCGTGCGGACCTCACCGCCAAAAAGCTCCGGGTTACTGGTAATTGCTGCTGCACCGTTCCGGTTCCAGTTTGTGTCGTAGCGGATAACGCGGATGACCTCAGCGGAATCGTTTTCTTTGTTGTTTGTCTGGCCTTCTACCAGATAATATCCGTCAGATCCGGCATAAAAGCCACCCCACAGTGGAAGCTCCATGTTGATCTTGCGCTTGCTTCTGATCTTCAGATCATTATCGTAATATTCAACGCCGACAGAATTTTTCTGGTGGAAGACCCTCATGTATCCGCCGGAAACAGGAATAAGATCAGAGGTACGGCGTAACCTGACATTGAGATTGTCCTGTGCGGTTGGCGTAAGAGAGCCTGCCCGGGCTGTCTGTGGAAACAGGATCAGACAGAAGCAAAGACAGCAGAACAGAAATAGCAGAGATGTTAATTTTTTTAGCTTTTTCATAAGTTTCTCCTTTGTATGTGTTTTTAGATGATCTCCTGTTTAGATTATAATTCATGGGACAGGATTTACAATACAAAATCGGGAGTTATGGAACTCCCGATCCTCAGGATTTCTGTAAATTCTGTTCACAAAAACATCTTGAGGAAATACTGCCGGTGGGCAGTAACATCAGCAGCAGGAACCTTATGGAAACAGGGGCTTTTTTCTTTGACAGTTTTTTGAGATATTGATAAAATATATTTCAGTATATAGGTTAAAGGGGCATTGGTTTTGATCTAAATCAATGTCTCTTTATTTTATGTATCACACATATTACACCAGGGAGGTAGAAAGATGTTAAAAGTATGGATCGCAGGTGCCAACGGACAGATCGGACGGGCACTGAATGATGTTCTGGATCCAATGCAGATCGAGACTCTGAACACAGACCTTGACGAGCTGGATATCACAGACACAGATGAAGTGATCAACTTCGGTTCCATTAACCGTCCGGATGTGATCATCAACTGCACCGGTATCACAGATACCGATGAGTGTGAGAAGAATCCGGAACATGCATACCGTGTCAATGCACTGGGAGCAAGAAACTTAAGTATCGTGGCAAGAAAATGCGGAGCAAAGATCGTACAGCTTTCCACAGATGATGTCTTCGACGGAAAGAGCAAAAAACCGTATACAGAGTTTGACGATACCAATCCGCTGACTGTTTACGGCCGTTCCAAGAGAGCGGGAGAGAACTATGTAAAAGAGTTCACACACAAACATTTCATTATCCGAAGCAACTGGGTATATGGAAAAGGCGGGCACAATTTTGTAAACCGTGTGCTTGAGACTGCAGAAAAGGTCAGGCACTTTCCGTTGCTTCTGATCAGTTTGGATCACCGACCAGTGCCAAGGATCTGGCAAGAATGATCCTGTATCTTATCGATACCAACGAATATGGAACTTATCACGTAACCTGCAGCGGTGTATGCAACCGTTATGAGTTCGCAACAGAGATCCTTCGCCTTGCAGGAAAGGAGATCGAGCTGAGATCCGTGCCGACAGAGCAGTCAGATCTTTCTTCTGTCAGACCGCCGTATGCCGTTCTTGATAATTTTATCCTCCGTATCATTGAAGTGTATGATATGCCAGACTGGAAAGCATCATTGAAAGAATATATGGATGAAAGAACGGAGGATTAGGATGAAAGAAAAAAATATAAAAGAGAAAACACAGCAGAAAAAGAAAATGGGTCTTACCACGAAGATCTTTGTGGCGCTGATCGCAGGTGCGATACTGGGAATCATTCTCTGCTATCTGGTTCCTGACAGCAGCTTCAAAAAAGACGTGATCGTGGAGGGAATCCTTTATGTGATCGGACAGGGATTTATCCGTCTGATGAAAATGCTGGTTGTACCGTTGGTATTCTGTTCCCTTGTCTGCGGAAGTATGTCCATCGGTGATACCAAGAAGCTTGGAACCGTAGGTGTGAGAACACTGGTATTTTATCTGGCGACTACAGCTCTGGCTGTTTCGGTTGCTCTGACTGTAGGTAATCTGATCAATCCGGGTGTGGGACTCGATATGAGCTCTATTCAGTCCTCCGCTTCCTCTGTGGAGACTATGGAGGCGACCTCTCTTACGGATACCATCCTGAATATCATTCCGGACAATCCAATCAATTCCCTGGCAAGCGGAACCATGCTTCAGGTTATCGTATTTGCCCTGATCGTTGGTGTGATCCTTGCGAAAATGGGAGAGCGTGCAGAGACAGTAGCGAACTTTTTCAGTCAGTTTAATGATATCATGATGGAGATGACCATGATGATCATGGCACTTGCACCGATCGGTGTATTCTGCCTCATCAGCAGAACTTTTGCAAACATCGGTTTCAGTGCGTTTATCCCGCTGGCAAAATATATGATCGGTGTTCTCCTTGCACTGGCGATCCAGTGTTTCGGCGTATACCAGATCCTGCTGAAGATCTTTACAGGACTGAATCCGATAAAATTCATCAAGAAATTTTTCCCGGTTATGGCATTTGCATTCTCAACAGCTACATCCAATGCCACGATCCCGATGTCCATTGATACCCTGTCCAAGAAAGTGGGTGTTTCCAAGAAGATTTCTTCGTTCACCATTCCTCTTGGAGCTACCATCAACATGGACGGTACCTCCATCATGCAGGGTGTTGCCGTAGTATTTGCGGCACAGGCCTTCGGTATTCACTTAAGTCCGATGGATTATGTGACAGTTATCGGAACTGCAACCCTTGCTTCTGTAGGAACTGCCGGTGTACCAAGTGTTGGTCTTGTTACCCTGACTATGGTATTTAACTCTGTAGGACTTCCGGTTGAGGCTATTGGTCTGATCATGGGTATTGACCGTATCCTGGATATGACCAGAACAGCGGTTAACATTACCGGTGATGCAGTCTGCACAACCATCGTTGCACACCAGAACAATGCACTGGATAAAAAAGTGTTTAACGAATCAAACTAAATATCCGGTTCAGAAAGAGATCCGACTCTGTCGGGTGAGATAAAAAACGAAAAACGGCTGTACATATCGTAAGAGCGATATGTGCGGCCGTTTTTTAACGGATCTGAGAGGAATCCTGTAAAGCTGCCTATTCCTGCTCCAGAACACCCATGACAGAGGGGAGTTCCAGCTGCTGATAGGTGTGAAGGATCTTTTCCAGCTCAAAGATGGCAGGTGTAAGAAACTTATTCTTGTGATAGACCAGCTTGAATTTCCGGTTCCATTCCCCTGCTTCGTTGCAAAAGACCCGGACTGAACGGTGACGGATCTCATGATGCATAAGACGGATGGACATAACAGAGAGCATCTGGTTATACAGTACCGCGTTGAGCAGTGCCTGTGGACTGTGGGCTTCCCAGGTAGTCCGAATTTTCAGATCATGGCGAAGTGTATAGTCCTCAAAAAGCTGTCTGGTACCGCTTCCATATTCCCGGACTGCAAATTTCTGGTTGTTCAGCTCCTGGACATGGATGCGTCCTCTGCGGTAAAACGGGTGCTTTTTTCCGGCGGCGAGGACCAGACAGTCATCGATGATCGGAAGGACGATAAGATCCTGAGAATGGATCTCACCTTCTACCACTGCAGCATCCAGCTCTGAACGCAGAAGCTTCTGCTCGATGTTTTTGGTATTGGTGACAAAGGAGTAAACATCAAGCTCCGGGATTTTTTTCTGCAGATCCAGGATAATGGATGGAGTCAGGCAGGTTCCCACAGTGAGGGTGGAACCGAGCTTCAGGGTGGAAGATTGTCCCTGGTTCTGCATCAGCTCCTCCAGCTGCTGAAACTGGCGGATCATGTCACGTGCATGGGGAAGAAGAAGCTTCCCGCGGTCTGTAAGATAAAGCTTTTTTCCAAGACGTTCAAAGAGCAGTCCGTTATAATGAGTTTCCAGTTCGCGGATGGCCTGGCTGACTGTTGGCTGAGAGAGATAAAGATGCTTGGCGGCAGCACTCATAGAGCCCTGTTCCGCAACAGCTGCAAAAACAGTGAGATGGCGGATAGTCATGTGGAGTCTCCTTTTATAGTAAATTAATATATAGGTAAAACCTATCATTTTTATAAAATAATATCATTTTTCAAATATATCTTCAAGTGGTATAGTAGGAAGTACGTGAAAACGATTTCAGTATTACGAAATACAGGGCACAGATATCGGGGGAAAGTATCGGAATGCCGGTGAGAACAGGAGGAGGAAATATGTCAGCATTAACTGTAAGCAAAGATGAAGAAAAAAGACTGAAAGGTCAGGGATTTTTAAATAACCGGGGAACGGATGAATTTTCCGCACGGGTGATCACCGTAAACGGAAAGGTGACAGCAGCACAGCACAGATGCATGGCGGAAGCAGCAGAGAAATTCGGCAACGGAAATCTTACCTATACGACCAGACTTTCTGTGGAGATCCAGGGAATCCCCTATGAAAAGATCGAAGAGTTTCAGGAATATATTGCGAAAGAAGGCCTGGAGACAGGAGGAACAGGAGCAAAGGTCCGGCCTGTAGTATCCTGCAAGGGAACCACCTGCCAGTATGGACTTCTGGATTCCTATGCAATTTCAGAAGAGATTTTCCGGAGATTCTACAAAGGCTACCGTCAGGTCGCACTGCCGCACAAATTCAAGATCGCAGTAGGTGGATGCCCGAATAACTGTGTGAAACCAAATCTGAACGATGTGGGGATCATCGGACAGAGGATCCCGCGCTTTGACAGCGAGGCCTGCAAAGGCTGTAAAAAATGTGCCATTGAAGCAGCATGTCCAAACAAAGTGGCGAAAGTCGTTGACGGGAAACTGCACATTGATGAGGAGCTTTGCAGACATTGCGGAAGATGTGTGGGAAAATGTCCGTTCCATTCCATCCCGGACGGTACCTACGGATTCAAGATCTATATCGGTGGACGCTGGGGAAAGAAAATTTCCCATGGAAAGGCTCTGAATCGGATCTTTACGTCAGAGGAAGAGGCTCTGGATGTTATTGAGAAGGCAATCCTGCTTTTTAAGGATCAGGGATTAAAGGGAGAGCGTTTTGCTGAGACTATAGAACGAATTGGATTCGAAAATGCAGAAAAACAATTATTGGAAAAAAATCTTCTGGAAAGAAAAATGGAAATTTTGTCCAAATAGAGATATAAAAAACTTCCTATTATATAAGCTGTCTGAAACTGAAAAAATGCGAGCAATAATATAAAAATTTTTTATTTCATTTATATAAAATTTTATTATATCACAATATTAACAAAAAACTAAGTGAAAATTCTATTTGAAATATGCAAAATAATGTGATAAAGTATTAACAATACATGAACGGAGGTAAAAAGAGTGGAAAACTACATGTATTTGGTGCCGGTGGCAGCAGTACTGGCACTTCTGTTCGCAGCATACCTTGCAGCGAAGGTCAGCAAGCAGGATGCAGGAACAGACAGAATGAAGGAGATCGCAGGTGCGATCGCAGAAGGTGCCCGCGCCTTCTTAACAGCAGAGTACAAGATCCTGGTTATTTTCGTGGCCGTACTTTTTGTACTGATCGGAATCGGAGTTGGAAGCTGGGTAACAGCAATCTGCTTCGTAGTAGGTGCTCTGTTTTCAACAATCGCAGGATACTGCGGTATGACCGTTGCAACAAAGGCTAATGTAAGAACAGCAAATGCAGCAAAAGAGGGAGGAATGAACAAGGCTCTTTCCATTGCATTCTCCGGCGGTGCTGTTATGGGTATGTGTGTTGCAGGCCTTGGTGCACTTGGTGTCAGCGTTGTGTATATCATCACAAAGAACGTTGACGTACTTTCCGGATTCAGCTTGGTGCTTCTTCCATCGCACTGTTCGCACGTGTTGGTGGCGGAATCTATACAAAGGCAGCTGACGTAGGAGCTGACCTTGTAGGTAAGGTTGAGGCAGGAATCCCGGAGGATGACCCTCGTAACCCTGCTGTTATCGCTGATAACGTAGGTGATAACGTAGGTGATGTTGCCGGTATGGGCGCAGACCTTTTCGAGTCTTATGTAGGATCTCTGGTATCTGCTCTTACACTTGGTGCGGTAGCCGGAGCAGTTTCCGGTGTTCTCTATCCGCTGGCTATTGCAGGCTGTGGACTGATCGCATCCATCATTGCAACATTCTTTGTAAAGGGTGATGATAATTCCAATCCGCAGAAAGCCCTCACAAGAGGAAGCTATGTATCTGCAGCACTTGTTATCATCGTGTCCCTGATCCTCAGCAAGACTCTCTTCGGAGACATGAAAGCAGCCATCGCTGTTATCGCAGGTCTTGTTGTTGGTGTCATCATCGGAAACATTACTGAGTACTATACATCTGCAGATTACAAACCGGTTCAGGGAATCGGCGAGCAGTCTGAGACAGGTGCAGCTACAACTATCATCAGCGGTATTGCAGTAGGTATGAAATCTACAGCATTCCCGATCCTGCTGATCTGTGTTGGTATTTTTGTAGCATACGGTGTGGATGGATTATACGGAATCGCTCTTGCAGCAGTTGGTATGCTTTCCACAACAGGAATCACAGTTGCAGTTGACGCATATGGTCCAATCGCTGACAATGCCGGTGGTATTGCAGAGATGTCAGGTTTGGATGAATCTGTTCGTGAGATCACAGATAAGCTTGACTCTGTAGGTAACACAACAGCAGCTATGGGTAAAGGCTTTGCAATTGGTTCCGCAGCACTTACAGCACTTGCTCTGTTTGTATCTTATGCAAATGCAGTAAATCTGGATGCAATCAATATCCTTGCTCCTCGTGTTACGATCGGTATCTTTATCGGTGGTATGCTTACATTCCTTTTCTCAGCTTTCACTATGGAATCTGTTTCCAAGGCTGCTTACAAGATGATCGAGGAAGTAAGACGTCAGTTCCGTGAGAAACCAGGTATCATGAAGGGTACAGAGAAACCGGATTACAAATCATGCGTTGCGATTTCAACAACAGCAGCTCTTCATGAGATGATGCTTCCTGGAATCATGGCAGTTGTTGTTCCGGTTATTGTTGGAGTTGTTCTTGGTGTTGAGGCTCTTGGAGGACTTCTTTCAGGTGCTCTTGTAACAGGTGTACTGATGGCAATCTTCATGTCCAACGCAGGTGGTGCATGGGATAATGCCAAGAAATATATTGAGACAGGACATCACGGCGGAAAAGGCAGCGAGGCGCACAAAGCAGCCGTTGTCGGCGATACAGTCGGCGACCCGTTCAAAGATACTTCAGGTCCGTCCATCAACATCCTGATCAAGCTTATGACTATTGTATCTCTGGTATTCGCTCCTCTGTTTTTATCCATCGGAGGACTTCTGTAATCAGAAAAACAGTAAACCCATATTATATAAAAAAAGCTCTTTGCAGAGGAATCTGCAGGGAGCTTTTTTACATCATGCAAAGGTCGCTCAAGGTGATCTGCAGCAGATAAAGAATACGGCAGGCAGACCTCTTTCTTACATGATCTGCGGATGTTCTGTCCAGAGCTGGTACAGGATTTTGCCTATATTTCTTTAGCAGGGTTCTGCGTCCGTTCTGACTGTTCGATCAGTGTCTGGTTCACATCATCCTCGTAGGTACGCATCTGCACCTGCATGGGAGTAGGATCATCGGAAAGCTTCGCATGACCGAAGTGGTTGAAAAAGATCAGAACTCCAAGTCCGATCCCGACAGAATAGGAAATCTCCAGAACCGTAAATCCGTTGGAGCTTTTTCCCATAACAAGGGTGTAGAGCTGGTCAAAAAGACCTCCGAGGTCAACGTCATTATTGAAAGTCATAATAGAGAAGGCTGCCCCAAAAAAAGAAACCAGGCATACGAAGAAAATTTTAACATAGCGAAATATCGTGCCTGTGGAAGAGCTGATCCGGTAGGTGATGATAAAATCCGTTTCTCCGATGGGAGAAATATTAATGGAAGGTTCCACTTTCAGGATCATTTTCAGAAGATCCGAGACGGACATTACATATCGGCCAGGTTTCATGGGATCCAGGACCATTACCTGCATGACGCGGAGGCGGTTGAGCTTTTTTGCATCAGCCATGGAAAGGGCGGCAATGTCCTGGAGATATACATGAGGATTTGTGACCTCAATGTTCTGATCGAGCTGCAGATATAAGGTATCACTCATGAAAAGACATCTCCTTTTTATTTTTTCATCTTAGGACGGAAGAGGAAGCTGGCCAGATAGGAAAAGATGAGAGCCGAGGATACACCGGCTGCGCAGGCGGTAAAACCTCCGGTAAAAAGGCCGAGAAGCCCATCTTCTTCAATGGCTTTTTTCATGCCTTCCCATAATACATGGCCGAATCCGATCAGGGGTACAGAAGCTCCTGCTCCCGCAAAATCCACAAGAGGCTTATAAAAACCGACTGCACTGAGAAAGGCACCGGCGCAGACAAGAAGCACCATGACGCGGCCGGGCATCAGCTTGGTTTTGTCCAGAAGAATCTGGACCAGGGCGCAGATCAGTCCGCCTACCCAGAATGCGTTGAAATAATTCATGATCATACCTCCACATGTTCAATGACAACAGCGTGGGCAATGCCGGGGATGCTGTCACCTTCGTTGAAACTTACCTTGGAAAGAAGTGCTCCTGTTGGTACAAAAAGAATTCGTTTCCATTCGCCGGATACAACTTTGGGAAGAATATAGGCGGCAAGAACTGTGGCAGAACAGCCGCAGCCGCTTCCTCCTGCGTGGGTATCCTGTGTCTCGTTGTCATAGATCAGGATTCCGCAATCCTGATGTATAGGAGAGAGATCGATATTCTGCTCGCCCAGAAGATCCAGAAGGATTTTTTTTCCGATAACACCAAGGTCGCCTGTAAAGACTGCATCATAATCAGAGGGAGTGCGTCCGAAGTCTGCAAAATTCCGGGTAATGGTATCGCAGGCGGCAGGAGCCATACATCCACCCATATTCATGGAATCTTTCAGACCGTAGTCCATGACTCTGCCGGCAGTGAGACCTGTGATGGCAGCACAGCCGCCGGAAGAGCGGAGAGGAGAGTTTTCCCCGGGAGGAGCAGTGTTTAAGATACAGGCTCCGCTTCCGGTGACAGTCCAGGTTGCAGAAAAAGGCCGCTGGTTTCCATATCCAAGTGGAAAGCGGAACTCTTTTTCCGCGCTGGCAAAATGACTGGAGGTTGTGCATAGAACACGGCTTCCGAAACCGGCAGTGAGAGCCAGGGAACCAAGGGAGAGAGATTCGCCCATGGTAGAGCAGGCTCCGTACAGTCCGTAAAAGGGAATTCCGATTCCGGCAGAGCCGAAGCTGGTAGCTGCAGTCTGGGCAAGCAGGTCTCCTGCGAACATCAGCTGCACGTCTTCAGGAGTAAGACTGCAGCGGTTCATGGCAAGCGTGGCGACCTCTTTTTGAAGGGTGCTTTCTGCCGATTCCCAGGTATCACAGCCAAACATAGGATCTTTGCAGATCATGTCAAAAAGATTTCCCAAAGGTCCGTCTCCTTCTTTCTGGCTCACAATAGAAGCACAGCTTTCAAAATAAAGAGGGGAGTCGAAACCAATGCTTGCAGCACCATTATGAAGATTTTTTATCATGAGATCACCTCCAGAATTTTCAGGATGTAGTAGATCACGCCAAGAGCCCAGGCACTCATAATGCCGTAGAGAATCACAGGACCTGCAATGGTAAAAATCTTGCAGCCAATACCGAATACCTGTCCTTCTGCCCGGAATTCAATAGCAGAAGCTGCTACGGAATTGGCGAAGCCTGTAATTGGAACAAGACTTCCTGCACCGCCGAATTTGCCGATTTTCGGATAGATACCGAATCCGGTGAGAATCACACTGAGCAGGATCAGAAGGACAGAACACCAGGTTCTGGCGTCAGACAGGTCCGCGCCAAGAGAGTGGGCGGTATCTGTGATAAATTGTCCAAGCAGGCAAATCAGTCCTCCTGTAAAAAAAGCTTTCAACATATTTAAAGGGAGACTATGCGTTGGGGTAATCTGTTTGACATATTTTTCGTATTTTTTTTCATCGATATTGCGCATGAAAATGCTCCTTTCGCAAAAATGTGAATAATTGGATGCGAATATCTGTTTGATAATTTTGGCATCCGGTTTTGTACATTACATCCAGCCCTGTGCATAATAAAGAAGAGAACCTAAGGTTTTTCCGGCAGCAATTGAAAGGATCACGAGTGACATTCCAGGGGAAAGCTTTATCCTTCGGACAAATACAGGGAAAACTTTTGCGATCTCTGCAAGTGCGAGAATCCAGCCGCCAAGGAAAATGCCGAAGAAAACGCCGCACAGTGCAAGAAACCATGTGCCAAGGGGAAGCGGGATATGAAAGAGAAAAACTACAGTGCCGGCCACAGTTCCCAGAAGGGACATGTCTTCGTACAGAAAAATATAGTCAGCTGTATGTGTGACCCCAGCATAGCGTGGGACGATAGAAAGGCCGATCAGAAGCCCGGAAACACCTCCAGCTACAATGATACCGGCGCAGAATCCTACAAAGCACAGAAAAATCAGTTCAGGCATGATAAGAACCCTCCTTTGACAGTAAAGTTAGTATTGGAAAATATAAAAATTTTATGCGCAGATCTTAAAAAATAAGAATATCTGTACATTTTCAGCCGCAGATAGTATAATAAAGTTGCTGTTTACACGACAAGCAGCAGACGAATGAAGAGAAATGTGGAAACATTGGAAGTTAAATGTTTTTGCAGTGGAAATACATGGAATAGCAGAGGAGGACGGATATGCAGGATGCTTTTTCTCGTATGGAATTGCTTGTGGGAAATACAGGCGTAAAAAAACTCAGCAGGGCGAAGATCGCAGTATTCGGCCTTGGCGGAGCTGGTTCCTGCGCAGTCGATGCGCTTGCAAGATGCGGCGTGGGCAGTCTGACTCTGGTAGATCATGAGAAGATTACGCTGCCTGATATAAGCAGTCAGATCCTTGCAGTACATTCCACAGTCGGGATGAGTAAGGTTGAGGTTGCGAAGAAGAGGATCCATGATATTGATGAGGGAATCCTGGTGCATACCTATGAGACATTTTATAAAGAGGAGACAGCGGGGATGTTTGACCTGCGGTCTTTTGATTATGTAGTGGATGCTATGGGGACACTTTCTTCCAAACTGCTTCTGATCAGCAGAGCGAAGGAAGCCCGTGTGCCAGTGATCTCATGCCTGAATATGGGAAGTAAGCTTGATCCGTCCAGACTGGAAATCACAGATATCTCAAGAACAGCTGTATGTCCGGCTGCCAGGATTATGAAGGCGGAGCTTCGTAAACGGGGGATCCGTAAACTGAAAGTTCTTTATTCCAAGGAGCGTCCGGCAAGGGAGAAGCTTTTCAGGCGTGGCCGTAATGGGGCAGTTCAGCCACAGGAAGGAAATATTTCTTTTGTGTTTGGTGCTGCAGGATGTTTTCTAGCGGGAGAAGTGGTGCGAGATATTTTGACAACAGGAACCACTGGCAGAAGCTGATATAAAAGGAGACGGGGAAGGATACTTTTATCCTTATGACATATAAATAGAAATAAAACAGAAAGACAGAGGAACGGGAATTTTGAATCAGGAAATTAAAAAAATATTTTGCGATCTTCTTGGCGAAGATCGTGTTTTTACTGATGAACCTATGAAGCAGCATACAACTTTCAAAATCGGGGGACCGGCCGATTATTTTCTGGTGCCGGAGTCCGGGGAGGAAGCTGGTGAGATCATAAAGATCTGTAAACAGACAGATATACCGTATTTTATTCTTGGAAACGGAAGTAATCTTCTGGTGGGAGACGGCGGTTATCGTGGTGTCGTGATCCAGATTTACAGAAATATGTCAGCAGTGACCACAGAAGGAACTATCATCACAGCACAGGCTGGTGCACTGCTTTCTTCGGTGGCAGCAGTTGCTAAGAATGCTTCTCTTACGGGCTTTGAGTTTGCAGGCGGCATTCCGGGAACTGTGGGCGGTGCGGCTGTTATGAATGCAGGTGCTTACGGCGGTGAGATGAAAGATGTTCTTGTGGAAGTCACAGTGATGGATGCAGATGGAAATATTTTTACGATTCCTGCAGAGAAGCTGGAACTTGGATATCGTACCAGCATCATCAAGAAAGCCGGCTACATTGTGTTGGAAGCGAAGATTCGTCTGGAAGAAGGCAATCAGGAAGCAATCAGGGAGCGGATGAAAGAGCTGACGATCCAGAGAACCACCAAGCAGCCGTTGGAATTTCCAAGTGCAGGAAGTACCTTTAAGAGACCGGAAGGATATTTTGCAGGAAAGCTTGTAATGGACAGTGGTCTCCGGGGATATCAGGTTGGAGGAGCCCGGGTTTCTGAGAAACACTGCGGTTTTGTGATCAATGCAGGTGGAGCCACAGCGAAGGATGTCCGTACGCTGATGGAGAATGTCCGTGATATCGTATATAAGAAATATGGAGTTACCCTGGAACCGGAAGTGAAGTTCCTGGGTGAGTTTGAATGAATTAAGATAAACCGGGAATCAGGGAAAGGAAGAGAAAGTATGCGTTTTGTAATTGTGACAGGAGTTTCGGGAGCCGGAAAAACAGCTGCGCTTAAGATGTTGGAGGATATGAATTATTTCTGCGTGGATAATCTTCCAATCCAGCTTCTGGAAAAATTTGCTTCTCTTCTTCCTGAGATGCAGGGAGAGAATGTGAGAAACGTTGCGCTTGGGATTGATGCAAGAAGCGGAAGCGCACTGGATGAACTGGAAGTTGTTCTGGACCGGATGAAGAATACCGGATATGAGTATGAGATCCTTTTTATGGATGCAGAAGATTCTGTGCTTGTGAAGCGTTACAAGGAATCCAGAAGAAGTCATCCTCTTGCAAGAACAGGAAGAATCGATGAAGGAATCCGTCTGGAAAGAGAGAAAACAAAATTCCTGCGCAGACGTGCAGATTATATTATTGATACCAGCCATCTTCTTACAAGGGAACTTCGCCAGGAGATCGAGAGGATATTTGTAGATGACAGAGAGTTCAGTAATATCATGATCTCTGTTCTTTCCTTTGGCTTCAAGTACGGGATCCCGGCAGATGCTGACCTTGTGTTTGATGTGCGTTTTCTGCCGAATCCCTATTATGTGGATGAACTCCGTCCTCTTACGGGACTTGATGATGCAGTATTTAATTATGTGATGGAGAGTGACACAGCGAAGACTTTTGCTGGCAAGCTGGAAGATATGATTCGTTTTCTGATTCCAAATTATATTAAAGAGGGAAAAACAAGCCTTGTGATCGGCATCGGATGTACAGGTGGCAAGCACCGCTCTGTTACCATTGCCAGAGAACTTTTTTCCAGGCTGTCCAAGTCCGAGGATTATGGAATACGCCTGGAACACAGGGATGCAGAGAAGGACAGGCTTCTGAAAAAATAATAAAAAGAGGGTTCGGGATGTCATTTTCGGGAAAAGTCAAAGAGGAGCTTGCAGGACAGATAAGTACTGCAAGGCACTGTCAGGTTGCGGAGATGGCCGCTCTGCTCTGCGGATGCGGCCATGTGGAAAATCTGACCGATGGAAGCAGAAAACTGTGGATTCAGACAGAAAATGAAGCAGTTGCAAGAAAAAGCTTTACATTATTGCGAAAAACCTTTAATATAGAGACAGCGATTGTTATCCGGGAAGGGTCCCAGCTGAAACGGGGTAAGGTGTATCTGGTAGAGGTGGCTGATCCTGTAAGAGCAGAACAGGTGCTGCAGGGGACGAAGCTTTCCGTGGATAATGAAACCGGGTTACTTGAAATGGATAATTCGCTTGTGGTTCAGATGAATTGCTGCAAGCGTGCATTTATTCGCGGAACTTTTCTGTCGTCGGGTTCGATCAGTGATCCTGAGAAGGGATATCACTTTGAAATCGTATGCCCTGACAGCAGGAAGGCAGAACAATTAAAGGGGATTATCCGCAGCTTTCACGTGGAAGCTAAGATTGTGGTGCGCAAGAAATCATATGTGGTCTATGTGAAGGAAGGCGCGCAGATCGTTGACATGCTGGCAGTCATGGAAGCGAACGTAGCTCTGATGGATCTTGAGAATATCCGGATACTGAAAGAGATGCGTAATTCAGTAAACCGCAAGGTGAACTGTGAGGCTGCGAATATCAATAAAACGGTAAATGCGGCAGTGAGGCAGGTAGAAGATATACAGCTGATCAGCAGGACCGTCGGCTTTGAAAGTTTAAGTGATGGACTGGCTCAGATTGCCAGGCTGAGGCTTAAGTATCCGGATGCCACACTGAAAGAATTAGGTATGATGTTGAATCCGCAGGTGGGCAAATCAGGTGTGAATCACCGGCTTCGTAAGCTGAGTGAGATCGCAGATGAGCTGCGGGAGAACAAGGAGGAGCTATTATGATTAAAAAACCAATCACTATCAACTTATCCACTGGACTGGAGGCAAGACCAGTAGCGCAGCTTGTACAGGTTGCGAGCCAGTTTAACAGTGAAATATATGTTGAGATTGGCAAGAAAAGAGTTAATGCCAAGAGCATTATGGGAATGATGACGCTTGGTCTTGACGCTGGAGAAGAGATCACACTTTCTGCCAATGGTGATGATGAGAATGCAGCAATGGAGAGCATTGAGCAGTATTTAAGCAATCAGTAGTCAATCTGGACAGAGCAGTCTGTGAAGAGAATTTCTTCCAGACGTGGAACATAAAGGGATACAGACGGAAAGGAAGACCGATTCCCGCTGTATCCCTTTACGCTTCAAGTGGATTTCTACTAAGTAAGAAAGAGGAAGATTACCTATGTCGAAAGTATTAAAATTTATTGTACATCTTGTTGTAATATGTACTCTGATCTGTGTGCTGGGACTTGTTCTGCCGCCATTTTTCGGAGTAAGGACCGTGATCGTAGATAAATCAGGAGATGCAACGAACCTGCCTGTAGGCTCTGTTACATATGCGATCCCGGAGAAGTCTTCTGAGGTAAGTGTGGGAACACCGATCCTGGTACAGAATGATTCTAAGACATATAAATATACGATCACCAATCTTGATGCTGCCAAAGGAACTGGAACTGTTGCAGACCAGTCCGTTTCCGGCGGAAAGACACTCACGATCAAAGTGGGAGATTACGTTCCGAAAGTTGTTGTTACGATCGGTTTTATCGGCTATCTTCTTGTGGCAACAGAAAGTATTGAGGGACTTATCATTCTTGGTCTTGTGGTTCTTTTTCTGATTATTCTCTATGTGATCGCAGAACTCTGGAAGAAGGATCCGGAAGATTTTCAGGATGATATGGATGATCCGGAGCCTGGATATGTGAAGTCCAAGAAGGAACTCAAACGTGAGGAGAAAGCACGTGCCAGAAGAATGAAGGAAGAGGACAGAGAGATTCTTCAGGAAGAGAAGGCGCGTAAGAAAAAGAAGAAAAAACAGATAAGCGCAAGGTCCGCACAGGCGGTTTTGTGGACGAGATTGATGAGGATGATGTTACAGAGCCTGTATCCGGCAGAAGAGTTTCTGCGATGAAGCAGACAGCACAGACAGCAGCCAGCGAAGCACATGCAGAACTGAAGAAAGAGATTGCAGCAGCAACATCTGAGGATAATGATGTAGTTGCACATCTTGAGAGAACAGAGCGTACAGTTGCAGAGAAAAAAGCAGCGAGATCGAAGAAGATACAGCCGGAAACTTTTATACCTGATGAAGAGCAAGAGCCGGTTGCTATCGGAAATCTTGCAATGCCGTCCCTTACAGCGGCACAGCTCGCCAGCCGTGTTAAGAAAGCAGGAGATGCTCCTGATATTGTGAAGGATGATATCACCAATGTTACATTATTTGATTACTCAGATATTATCAGCGGTGAACATGAAGAGCTGGATGAATAAATAACTACCTATTATATAAGAAGAAAACGGTTCAGAAATGAGCCGTTTTTTTATTTTCAAAAAAATTAA